>Ga0181568_10000044_pt1 | contig 95358 bp, 81 predicted proteins | sample 101ome_20_FD_133758 | JGI IMG/M metagenome (GOLD analysis project Ga0181568, IMG submission 133758) | Coastal salt marsh microbial communities from the Groves Creek Marsh, Skidaway Island, Georgia - 101404AT metaG (megahit assembly) | ecosystem: Environmental > Aquatic > Marine > Intertidal...
CCCGAAGTGATCCTGATGGACGAGCCGTGTTCGGCGCTCGACCCGATTGCAACAGCGCGCATTGAAGAGTTGATCGATGAGCTACGTGAGAAGTTCTCGATTGTTATTGTGACTCACTCCATGCAGCAGGCTGCACGTGTGTCGCAGAAAACAGCTTTCTTCCATCTGGGTGAGTTGGTGGAGAAGGGCGAGACCGAGCAGATTTTTACAAACCCGCGAGAAGACCGTACCCGTGATTACATCACCGGACGCTTTGGCTAGGTTAGGAGACGAAGATGCCGTCACATACAGTAAGCGCCTATGACAAAGAGCTGGAATCTCTCCAGTCGATCATTGCCCGCATGGGCGGGCTCGCTGAAAGCCAGATCGCAGCGGCTGTGGATGCGCTCTACAAGCGTGATCAGGAGGCAGCGCAGGTCGTTATCAAGACAGACAAGCAGATTGATGAGCTGGAAGTGAACCTGGAGCATGAAGCGATCACTATTTTGGCCAAACGCCAGCCTATGGCGGGGGACCTGCGGGAGATTATCTCGGCTCTAAAGATGTCGAGCGATATTGAGCGTATTGGTGACTACGCCAAGAATATTGCAAAGCGCACGGAAGCCATATCCAGTGGCAATATTCGCATTCTGCGGTCCATCAACAATATGGCGCTGCTGGTGCAGAAGATGCTCAAGGACGTGCTCGACGCCTATATCGATGGCGATGCCGAAAAGGCAAAGGACGTTTGGGCGCGCGACGACGCTGTTGACGAGTTGAACAACTCGATTTTCCGAGAAGTTCTGACCTATATGATGGAAGACCCCAGAGAGATCAGTGCCGGTACACATCTGATCTTTGTCGCCAAAAACCTAGAGCGGATGGGTGATCACGTCACCAATATGGCTGAAATTATTCACTTCCAGGTATTGGGTGAAACCCTTGATGACCGCCCGAAAAAAGACGTGTCTTCCTATACCGTAGTAGAAGCAGACTAAGCCAGTCTGGCTTGGTGAGGACGATATGACCGAGAAGGCTTCCATTCTCCTGGTAGAAGACGACGCCAATCTGGTTGAGCTGGTCAAATATAATCTGGAAGCAGCAGACTTCGGCGTGACGGTCGCCATGGATGGTGAAGAAGCGCTGCTTTGTGTCGAAGAACAGCAACCTGATTTGATCCTGCTGGACTGGATGCTGCCCCATGTCTCGGGCATTGAAATTGTTCGTCGCCTGCGCCTGAACCCTGAGACGGTCAATATCCCCATCATTATGATGACCGCCCGAACGGAAGAGGATGACCAGGTACGGGGGTTGAATGCGGGTGCTGATGATTATGTCACCAAGCCGTTTTCGCCCAGAGAGCTGATTGCCCGCATAAACGCCGTGATGCGTCGTTTCCGACCTTCAATAGCGACGGAAATGCTTGAGTTTGAGGATATCTCACTGAATACAGCGGAGTTCCGCGTTAAGCGCGGGGATCGGCCTGTGAAATTGGGGCCAACCGAGTTCAAATTGCTGCGGCATTTCATGGAACACCCCACCCGTGTTTATTCGCGCGAGCAGTTGCTCGATGCCGTATGGGGCAGGGATATCTACATCGAAGTGCGAACGGTAGACGTACATATTCGCCGCCTGCGCCGGGCTTTGTGCGAAGATGGAGAGCCAGATGTTATCCGCACTGTAAGGGCAGCTGGCTACGCGCTCGATTCGGCTAAGACTTAAAACTCACACAGAAAAAGACCCGCTCTTGGGCGGGTCTTTTGTTTTGTCTCTTTAGCTGTCTACTTTTTATCGTTTCGCCGCTTCAGGGAAGGGGGCAAAGGGCCAGACCGGCTCGTCGGAATGGTAGCCTATAAAGTCATAGAGCTGGTTGATATAGGCAGACAGGCGCCCACACAGATCGCTGACCGGGTTGAGGCGATCCAGTGTGAAGAACACGTAAAGGAAATTCGCCCCTGCCAGGACAAAGAGAATGGATCGTGCGACGGCACCGGCAAAGGCTGCCAAGAGCATCAGAATGCCACGCTTGAGCTGATAGAGGCGTGAATCCCAATCAATATCAGACATGGCTTTCTTGGCCTTGTCCCAGTTCATGTCGCCGGTTCCCGAACCCGCGTGAGTACCTTCTGCGCCTGACGAACTGCCTGTATCCTCTGCTTTGGCATCCACGGTTTCAGGTTCCGTCGTCTTACGCTTGGCTGGGGTGCGACGGCTCGTTTTCTTGGCGGCGGGTTTTTTGGCCGCGGGCGCTTTGGCTTCGCCTTCGTCCTTCTTTGCGTCGTCGCCTGTGTTTTCGTTGCCGTTTTCATCTTTTGGCTCGTCGACCATTCTGATCCTCTATTGGTTGGGAGGTGGGAAGGGTGGTCTCAATTTACCATTTCTATGTATGGATGAATTGACCGGGAACAAGGGGGAAACAGAATTTTCCCCTGTAAATGAATAAGGGCGCCGCTTTGCAGCAGCGCCCTCAGTCTACGATAGGTAATGATCTGGCTTATGAGCAGCCGCTGGTGCCGCCACAAGTATCGCATTTCAGGCAGGTGCCATTGCGCACGAGCGTAAAGTTGCCGCATTCGCCGCACGGGTCGCCTTCATAGCCCTTCATGCGGGCTTCATGCATCAGGTCCATCTTGTCCGGGCCATTGGGGGTGCTTAGCGACACCTGGTCCGTGACAGTCTCTGTATGCGTGGCGACAACGGTAGAGCCCGCATTGGCGGCTTGCTGCATCGGCATTTCTGCCGTTTCCACTTGCCGTTCAACGACATGCCCCTTATTGGCGCCGCCATCCAGCACTGTCAGCTTGTTGCGGACATAACCGCTTGAGGCAATCTCACGAACGGCCGCTTCCAGTCCACCAGAGGCAGTTTCTTCCATGTCATCGTCTTCCACGCCGGTGCCCATGGCATCAAAGCGTACATCTGAGGGCTCAACATGGGCCAGGTCGTAGCGGCCAAGGTAGGACACAGCCAGTTCGCGGAAGACATAGTCGAGGATGGAGGTTGCCATCTTGATGGTATCATTACCTTCCACGATGCCTGACGGCTCAAACCGGGTGAAGGTAAAGGCGTCGACATATTCTTCCAGCGGCACGCCATATTGCAGGCCGATGGAGATGGCGATGGCGAAGTTATTCATCAATGACCGGAAGGCCGCGCCTTCCTTATGCATGTCGATGAAAATCTCACCGATATTGCCATCGTCATATTCGCCGGTGCGCAGATACACTTTGTGACCGCCGACTATGGCCTTCTGCGTATAGCCCTTGCGACGATGCGGCAGTTTGGACCGCTCGGTCAACGCAGCTTTTTCGATAACGCGTTCAATGATGCGTTCTACAGGCTGCGGTGCGTCTTCCACCAAGTCTTCTTCGTCAACAAGCGAAGCGCTCAACGGCTGCGATAGCTTGGAGCCATCACGATAGAGCGCGTTGGCTTTAAGGCCCTTCTTCCAGGAGAGGATGTAGGCATCCTTGCAGTCTTCAACGCTGGCGTCGTTCGGCATGTTGATCGTCTTGGAGATCGCCCCCGAGATGAACGGCTGTGCTGCCGCCATCATCAGGATGTGGCTGTCGACGGACAGGAAGCGCCTACCAATACGACCGCACGGGTTGGCGCAGTCAAAGACGGGCAGGTGCTCGTCTTTCAGTTGCGGGGCACCTTCCAGCGTCATGGCACCACAACAATAGATATTGGCCGCCTCTACAGCTTCCTTCGAGAATCCGATAGCATCCAGCAGGTCGAAACTGAAGTCGTTAAGCTGTTCATCCGTCAGGCCGAGGACTGTTTTGCAGAAGTCTTCGCCTAGCGTGAACTTGTTGAACACGAATTTGATGTCGAAAGCTTCTGACAAATTGGCTTCAATGGCGTCCAGCTGTTCCTGGCCAAAGCCCTTTTCACCCAGGATGCGATGGCCAAGGGTCGGCGAGCCTTTCAGCGTGCCATTGCCAACGGCGTAATTGATGATGTCTTCAACCTGATCATCATTGTAGCCAAGCGTATTGAGCGCGGTGGGCACCATACGATTAATGATCTTGAAGTAACCACCACCGGCCAGCTTCTTGAACTTCACCAGAGCAAAGTCTGGCTCAATGCCTGTGGTATCGCAGTCCATGACCAGGCCAATCGTGCCTGTGGGTGCAATTACAGTGGTCTGCGCATTGCGGTAACCATGAGCTTCGCCCAGCTCCAGCGCCTTATCCCAGGCATCGGCAGCGGCCTGCGTCAGCCGGATATCGGTGCAATTGGCAATATCGAGGGGAACTGGGGCTGTATTGAGCTTTTCATAGCCTGTGGCACGACCGTGGGCGGCACGCTGGTGGTTGCGGATAACCCGCAGCATGGCGTCACGGTTCTGGTCGTAAGACGGGAAAGCCCCCAGTTCACGGGCCATTTCAGCTGATGTGGCATAGGCAACACCAGTCATGATAGCGGTGATAGCACCACAGATCGCGCGGCCTTCATCACTGTCATAGGACAGGCCACTCGACATCAGCAGGCCACCAATATTGGCGTAGCCAAGCCCCAGCGTACGGAAGTCGTATGACAGCTGGGCAATTTCCTTGGACGGGAACTGCGCCATTAACACCGAGATTTCCAGCACGATTGTCCACAGGCGCGTACCGTGTTCGAAAGAATCGATATCGAACGTGCCGTCTTCCCGGCGGAAAGCCATCAGGTTCAGCGACGCCAGGTTACAGGCCGTATCGTCCAGGAACATATATTCCGAACACGGGTTACTGGCGCGGATCTCACCGGATTCGGGGCAGGTGTGCCAGTCATTAATCGTGGTGTGATATTGCAGGCCGGGGTCTGCGCTGGCCCAGGCAGCATGGCCAATGCTTTCCCAAAGCTCTGTTGCAGAGACAACTTTGGGGTCTACGCCTTTGCTGCGGGCGTTGAGCTGCCAGTCGCCGTCATCTTCAACAGCCTGCATGAAGTCATCCGTCACGCGAACGGTATTATTGGAGTTCTGGCCAGCAACCGTCAGGTATGCCTCAGAGTCCCAATCTGTATTGTAGGTTGGGAAATCAATCGACGTGTAACCCTGCTGAGCAAACTGAATGACCCGCTGGACGTAATTTTCAGGAATTTCCGCTTTGCGCGCTGCAATAATGGCCGACTTGAGGTGCGGGTTTTCCTTTGGCTTGAAGCGCTGCTCATCTGTCAGCGTGTCATGCGGTGCGCAGGCGGCCATAATGGCGTTCAGGTGCTTCTGGGCCTGCTTGGAGCCTGCTACGAGGGCTGCAACCTTTTGTTCTTCGATCACCTTCCAGTTCACGAATTCTTCAACATCCGGGTGGTCAACATCGACCACGACCATCTTGGCCGCACGCCGAGTTGTGCCGCCAGACTTAATGGCCCCAGCTGCACGGTCACCAATGCGCAGGAAGCTCATCAGGCCGGAAGATGTGCCGCCACCAGACAGCGGTTCGCCTTCACCGCGGATATTGGAGAAGTTACTGCCAGTACCGGAGCCAAATTTGAACAGGCGGGCTTCACGCACCCACAGATCCATGATGCCGCCTTCATTGACGAGGTCGTCATCGACACTCTGGATGAAGCAGGCGTGGGGCTGGGGGTGTTCGTAGGAGCTTTTGGACTTGGTCAGCTTGCCGTTCTTGTAATCGACATAATAGTGGCCCTGGGCGGGACCATTGATGCCATAGGCCCAATACAGGCCTGTATTGAACCATTGCGGCGAATTGGGTGCACACATCTGGTTAGCCAGCATGTAGCGCAATTCGTCATAATAGGTGAGGGCGTCTTCTTCACTGTCGAAGTAGCCACCTTTCCAGCCCCAATAAGTCCACGTACCCGCAAGGCGGTCAAAAACCTGCTTGGCGCTGATCTCACCCGTATAGTCGCGGGTGTCTTCGCCAGCATTGTCGACGGGGCGTTTCCGCCACAGCCATTTGGGAACATCTTTTTCCGGAACAGCCTTAAGGTCAGCGGGGACGCCCTTTTTGCGGAAATATTTTTGCGCAATGATATCTGTGGCCACCTGGCTCCAGCTATCAGGTACTTCTACATTTTCCAGCTGGAAGACAATCGATCCATCCGGGTTCCGGATTTCACTCGTTGCTGTCTTGAAGGTGATGCCGTCATAGGGTGACGAGCCTTCCTGTGTAAAATGGCGATCAATACGCATGCCTGTCCCTCGCACTGTTCTCTTCTAATTCGTCCGATATGAACCCCCCGGTTCACCACACCCTTACAAGATTTAGTGCTTGCTCGAGTGCAGAACACAAATGCTAGTTAGAAACGCTTGGTGCTTGCAAGCGAGATTTATCAACATTTTGTAAATAAAACAGTTGCGCACCCCAAATATTGTGGTGTGCCAAGGGATTGAGCCAAAAAGTTTAGGGTTCTGTCGCTAAATGGAGCTGTTTGGCTGAAGCTTGATAGAGTAATTATAATTTTTAAATCAGTATATTACGGGTAAGTTATAAGATTATTGTTTAGAACTTTGGGCAATTTTCAGTTTTGGAAAAACCAAAGTCTCCGAGTCGTAGAGGCTGAAATATCATTGTGGATGACGAGAATCAGGGTTTTGGCTGGTTTTTCGGCTCCTAATAACTGGACGCGATCACAAGGCAATGTCATATTGCGCGCCGCAACCGACTCTGTTGTGCGCTACAGAGTCCCTTTTCTGGCGCAAGGAGCCGCGCAAGCGGTTCGACCATAGGATAAAAGTCTCATGTGGTTCTTTAAGGCACTTCTGACCTGGTGGAATTCCAAAACCATTGGCACAGCCTGGTACACCTATCGCAAAGGCGAAAAGGTGGGGGAAGACGAGCAAGGCAATGTCTACTATCAGGAACGCAACGGCAAGCGCCGCTGGGTTATCTATGATGGCTATACTGAAGCCTCCCGCGTGCCGCCGGAATGGCACCGCTGGCTGCACTACACCAGTGACCTGCCGCCCTCAGAAGAGTCTCTGCCACGCAAAAACTGGGAAAAGCCGCATTTGGCAAACCAGACAGGAAGCTTGAATGCCTATTTCCCGCCGGGTAGCCTGAACAGCGGCGGTCAGCGTCCTGCAGTCACCGGTGACTATGAGGCCTGGCAGCCGGAGTAATCCACGACGCCGGAGAAGACGCAGCATGCGCGGAACATTGGTTGAAACACTGATCGGCGCTGTCGTCCTTCTAGTCAGCGGCTGGTTTCTCTATTTTTCCTTCAGCGGTACAGACCTGAGCAGCGACGGGTATCAGATTTCCGCACGCTTCGAACGGATAGATGGCATCAATGTTGGTTCTGATGTGCGAATCAGCGGCGTAAAAATAGGCCGTGTTGTCTCTCACAGTCTGGACCCTGATACATTTACGGCTTCTGTCGTTATGTCGGTTGATCACGGCATAACGCTGCCCGACGACAGCTATGCCAAAATCTCCATGGATGGATTACTCGGCGGTTTTTACATTGCCATTGTGCCCGGTATGTCTCTGGATAATTTAGCAGCTGGCGAAGAAATGCCGGAACCAGGTGAGGGGTCTTTGGACCTTATGGGGCTAATTGGCCGCGTCATTCATGGATCTGTCGGTGATGACTAAAAGAGTATTGCCTGTTTTGATGGCCTTGGGCTGTCTTCTGTCACCTGCTGTACAGGCACAGGGTGACTATCTGTATGGCGAAGAGGTGGAGGGTAAACCACCCAGTGGTGCTGTAGTCGTGTTACGGGGCGTCGATAAAATCACGGCTCGGATTACAGACATTGAAGCGCCGTTGGACGAAGTAGCACAGTTTGGCAGCCTGCAGATCACCATGCGCTACTGCCACAAGAACCCGCCGGAAGAAACACCAGAGGTCAGTGCCTTCCTTGAAATAGAAGATCACCTGCCGGATCAGGCACCTGAGAAAGCGTTCTCTGGTTGGATGTTTGCCTCAAGCCCGGCGCTGTCCGCCATGGAGCATCCCGTCTACGATGTCTGGGTGATGGACTGCAAAGCCTCAACCCCACTGATTGAGGCAGGTAAGGCGCCAAACCGCCCCTGATTCTCCAGGGCTTTGGCCAAGCGCTGCTGATAGTCTTCCCGGCTGACTTCCACACACCCCAGGCTTTCCAGATGTGGTGTGGTGAATTGCGTATCTAACAGGGTGTAGCCACCGGTAATGAGGCGGGCGACCAGATGCACCAGTGCGACTTTGCTGGCGTCTCGTTGCAGCGACACCATACTTTCCCCAAAAAAGGCACCTGCAAGGGCCATACCATAGAGACCGCCGACCAGTTCCCCGTCGCGCCAGCATTCAACTGAATGGGCAACGCCAAGTCCGTGCAATTCGAGAAAAAGGTTGCGGATAGGCTGGTTAATCCAGGTGTCCTGACGATCTTCCGCCGGGGCGGCACAGGCGTCGATCAACTGTTCGAAGTCTTTGTCGATTGTCACTTCATAGAGATCAGATTTCACCGTGCGCGCCAGTCGCCGTGATATATGCAGGCCATCAAGCGGGATAATCCCGCGCTGGCGGGGCTCAACCCAGAATATTTCCGGGTCGTGCGCGCTGTCCGACATAGGAAAGATGCCTGCGGCATAGGCTGACAGGGCAGCTTCTGGCGTGATGTATTCGGTCATCAGGCCGTTAGGCTAGCACTTTGCTCTCTAGTCCGGAAGATTTTCCAGATAGTATTCCAGCCAGTGAATGTCGTAATTGCCTGCAATGACATCCTCATTTTCGACCAGTTCTTGATGAAGTGGAATGGTCGTTTCAACGCCACCGACAACGAATTCCTCTAGCGCCCGCCGTAGGCGCAACAGGCAGTCCTGCCGGTCTTCACCTTTGACGATCAGCTTGGCGATCAGGCTGTCATAATAGGGCGGGATGGAATAGCCCGTATAAAGTGCTGAATCGACGCGCACCCGCAGACCGCCCGGTTGGTGGAAGTCCTGCACTTTGCCAGGGTTTGGCGCAAAGGTGCGGGGGTGTTCCGCGTTAATGCGGCATTCAATAGCATGGCCGTTGAACTGGATGTCTTCCTGCTTCACCGCCAGCGGCAACCCCTGGGCAATACGAATTTGTTCGCGGACAATATCAATGCCGGTGATCATTTCAGTGACAGGGTGTTCAACCTGCAGGCGCGTATTCATTTCAATGAAATAGAAGCCGCCATCTTCATACAGGAACTCGATCGTGCCAGCGCCAAGATACCCCATGGCACCGATGGCTTCGCGGACTGTTTCACCGATTTCGTCGCGCTGTTCTGCAGTCAGGACGGGTGAGGGAGCTTCTTCCAGCACCTTCTGGTGGCGTCGCTGCAGCGAACAGTCGCGCTCACCCAGATGGATCACATTCCCATGGCTGTCGGCCAGGATCTGGACCTCAATATGGCGCGGTTTACCCAGATATTTCTCCAGGTAGATAACATCATCCCCAAAGGCGGCCAGCGCTTCAGACTTGGCCGTTGAAATGGCGGTTTCAAGATCAGCTTCAGTCTCGGCAATTTTCATGCCGCGGCCACCGCCACCTGAGGAGGCTTTGACCAGCACCGGATAGCCAATTTCCGCAGCTATTTCCTTGCCGTGTTCCATGGATTCAATGGCGCCATCAGAACCGGGCACAACGGGGATGCCATATTTTTTGACGGTGACCTTGGCTTCGATCTTGTCGCCCATGGTGTTGATATGCTCAGCCGTGGGACCAATGAAGGTGATGCCATGGTCGGCAACAATGGAGGCAAAGCCGGCATTCTCCGACATAAAGCCGTAACCGGGGTGGATGGCGTCTGCCCCCGTGATTTCTGCAGCACTGAGAATGGCCGGGATATTCAGGTAAGACTGGTTGGCAGGGGCGGCTCCAATGCAGACGGCTTCGTCTGCCAGGCGCACATGCATGGCATCAGCATCAGCTTCGGAATGGATGGCAACCGTACGAATGCCCATTTCACGGCAGGCGCGGTGAATGCGCAAGGCAATCTCACCGCGGTTGGCAATGAGGATTTTGTTAAACATGGGCTACTCGATGATTACGAGTGGTTGGCCGTATTCTACCGGCTGCTGATTCTCAACGAGGATCTTCGTTACTGTGCCGCTACGGGTGGATGCCACAGAATTCATGGTTTTCATGGCCTCAATGATCAGGATCGTCTGACCTTCTGAAACGCGGTCGCCAACATTGATAAAGACGGGCGCGCCTGGCTCAGGAGCCAAATAGGCTGTACCAACCATAGGCGATGTAACAGCGCCGGCGTGATTGGCGGCATCATCACTCGTTACTTCTGGTGCTGCGGGAGCAGGGGCCTCGGCGGTCGGGACAACAGGGGCTGGTGCTGCGGCTGCGGCAACAACCGTGGCTCCGCCGCGCGAGAGGCGGACAGATTCTTCATCATGAGTAATCTCGACCTCGGTAAGGCCGGTTTCTTCCATGATGGTGGCTAGGCCACGGATCAATTCTTCATCAAGTTTGATTTTACTCATGTATCCTGACTGTTCTTGTATGGCCCGCAGGCCAAGTGAATCACCATAGGGAGAGTTAGTCGATCATATCCGCCAAAGCGTCGAGCGCCAATAGATACCCTTTGGCACCCAGGCCGCAAATTACACCATCAGCGGCGCCGCTTATATAGGAGTGATGCCGGAACGTTTCACGCTTGAAGATGTTGGACAGATGCACCTCGATGACCGGCGGTGAGAAGTTCAGCAGCGAATCCAGAATGGCGACCGACGTATGAGTATAGGCAGCACTATTGATGATCAGCCCTGCAACCTGGTTACTGTTTTCCTGGACCCAGGTCACCAGTTCACCTTCAAGGTTGGACTGGCGGAAATCTACTGCCAGCCCCAATTTTTTACCCTGGTCAATACAGGCCGCTTCGATATCTGCCAGCGTCTGTGAACCATAGATTTCCGGTTCACGCTGACCAAGCATGTTCAGGTTGGGACCATTCAATATTAATATGACGGGATTTTCTGCCATCAGCCTAGCCAATTCTTCACTGTTTGGGCTTTTGCAACGCAATGCTGACTAGCCCTGAAACCTTGTATCGTCTATATCACTCTTTAGTCAAATAATGCTATAATTCTAATGGCTTGTCGGGATCTGCTGTGGCAGTGGATTTAGCGGCATGCTTACCCAGGTGAGGACACAGGTGATCAACGTAACCATCAATGGTGAGGCGCACAGTTTCAACGCTGCCATGAAGCTCGATGCCCTACTTGAAGAACTGGACATTGACTGTAAAAAGGTAGCGGTTGAGAAGAACCTCGAAATCGTGCCCAAGTCGACTTATGCATCCGTCATGGTCGAAGATGGGGACATGTTTGAAATTGTACACTTCATTGGTGGCGGTATGAACGACCAGACGAACGACACATTTACCATTGCAGGCCAGAAGTTCACTTCACGTCTGATTGTGGGCACCGGCAAATACAAAGACTTCGATGAGACCCGAGACGCTATTGCCGCCTCCGGGGCAGAAATCGTGACCGTTGCTGTGCGTCGGGTGAATGTTTCTGACCCCAACCAGCCCATGCTGGTCGACTATGTGGACCCCAAGAAATACACCTACCTGCCCAATACGGCGGGTTGCTATACGGCAGATGAAGCCGTTCGAACGCTTCGTTTGGCTCGGGAAGCCGGGGGTTGGTCACTGGTGAAGCTGGAAGTGCTCGGCGACCAGAAGACGCTTTACCCGGAAATGGTCGAGACGCTGAAAGCCGCTGAACTGCTGATCAAGGACGGCTTTGACGTCATGGTTTATTGTAGTGATGATCCCATCATGGCCCAAAAGCTGGAAGATCTGGGTTGCTGCGCCATTATGCCATTGGCTGCACCCATCGGTTCGGGGCTCGGCGTCCAGAACCCGGTCAATATCCGCATTATCATTGAGAATGCTTCAGTGCCGGTTTTGGTTGATGCTGGTGTGGGCACAGCGTCAGACGCTGCTTTCGCCATGGAACTTGGCTGTGACGGCGTGTTGATGAACACTGCCATTGCTGAAGCCAACGATCCTATCGCGATGGCACAGGCTATGAAGCTCGCCATTCAGTCTGGTCGTCTGGCCTACAAGGCAGGCCGGATGCCACGCAAGAAATATGCCGACCCGTCGTCGCCGCTGGCGGGGCTGATCTAGCGACCGGCTTTAACGGCGGCTGCGCATCAGGGCAATAATCTGCCGCAGGGTGTCGTATCCAAGCGCGCCGGCAATAACGTTGTCATCGATGACAAATGATGGCGTACCATCTATTCCAAGTGCATGGGCGAGCGCAATATTGTCATCTATGCGGGCATAGGTTTCCGGGGCATTCATGTCTTGCAGTAATTGTTGCTCATCCAGCCCCACTTCTTTGGCATAACGAAGAATAGACTTCTGGGTCAGCGGCGTCATCGAACCCATCATCTTCAAGTGAAACGGCACGTATTTACCCTGGTTGGCAGCAGCAACAGATGCGCGGGTTGCAACCATGCTGACCGGGTTGCGGTTTGACAGGGCAGGGTAGTCGATGAAGACAACGCGCAGGTTATTGTCCTGTTCCATCAGGCGCCTGACATCTTTCAGCGATTCTTTGCAGTAACTGCATGTGTAGTCGAAAAACTCCACCAGCGTGACGTCCCCCTTGGGGTTGCCCGCAACAAAGGCTGAACCAGGGTAGAAAATCTGGTTATGCTTGTCCTCAATGACCTTTTTGGCTTCTGCCTGCGCGGCAGCAGCTTCCCGAATACGTAGAGCGCTGATCATCTCCTCAAGAAGCTCGGGGTTTTCAATCAGATATTGGTGAATGATGGATTCGATTTCTGTGCGTTGTGCATCGTCAATCGGGTGTGCGCCTGCCATGATTGGCAGTAAACCGCAAAGCGTGGCGAACCAGATCAGCGGCTTTTTCAGGCTAACGTGAAGGGGCATTGTGTTGTGAACCTAGTGGCTATGGCTATGGTGCGGAAGCTCTAGCAGATTGAGGCTGGCAGCTTCTGGCTCTTCTATTGCGATATCTTCGTCCGACTTGTTCTCAGGATCAGACTCTTCATCTTTTTCACCCTCTTTAGGGTCTCCAGGCATGGGCGGCATTTTCTTGCCGCGCTTGCGATAGCTGTCTTCCATCGCATTGCGTGCCAGCAGATAAAGGTCTTGGGCGCGATACCAGGGCGGTGTATCTTCTTCCAGGTTTTCACGGGCGTAGTGGGCTTGCTTCATCGTGTCGCGGGCTCTGCCGGTCAATGCTGCATGTTCTGCCGAGGCAAGGGCGGCCATCGCATTGTTTTCCAACAAGGTGTGGGCTTTTGCCAGTTGGAACCATGAGAAGCTATTGTCCGGCTCTTGCCGGTTGGCAATATCAAGGTGCTTCACAGCTTCTGGTGCCAACTCGACATTGTCATTGGAAAGCAGCACCTGTGCCAGGCTGACCCGAAGCAGCGGCTCCTTGGACGCATACATAACCGCGCGACGATAAGGTTCTAAGGCCTCATCGACCTTACCGCTTTCAAACAAAACCTGCCCCTTGAGCTCCCAGTAATAGGGATCACTTGGGTATCTGGACAGCAGAATGTCAATTTCTTCGACCGACTTTTCCAACAGGCCTTCTCGGTGATAGGCGATGGAGCGGGCATAAAGGGCATGACGGCTTTTGTCGCGGATCGGGTACATGGTGAAAACCCGACGCGGATGTGTGAGGAAGCCATGCAATTTGGCCTTAATGCGGGCCAGCATCTCTATGTAAACAGGGTCAGTGGGCCTATTCCAATAGGGTGACTTTTCTGCGTTTGTCCGCAACGAGGTTACGCGTTGCTGCGTTAACGGATGCGACCGAACGTAGGGGTCCTTGTTCTTGGTCAGCAGGGCTTCCTGGTCACCAAGATATTCAAAAAAACTGATGAGACCGCGGGCAGACATGCCAGCTTGTGTCAGATATTGCAGCCCGGCCTGGTCGGCAGAGGCTTCCTGCGTTCGGCTATAAGAGAGGAATGAACGGGTGGCGAATTCCCCGCCACTGGTCAGGATGGCCGCGCCCGCGTCTGCAGCGCCGGCCGCCATGGCGGCAGCACCGAGCACCATGCTAATGATCGAGATGGTTGAAGCCCCTTTGAGGCCATCCTGGAAACGGGCCAGATGCCCGCCTGTGATATGGCCGGTTTCATGCGCCAATACGCCGATAACTTCAGAGGGGTCGCGCGCTGCTAGCAAAAGACCAGTGAAGACGAAAATACGTTGTCCGCCTGCGACAAAAGCATTCAAACTCTTGTCGTTTACGAGGTGGATTTCTACCGCTTCAGGGTTAAGGCCAGCTGCATTCCAGATCGGTGTGGAATAGGCGCGAATATAGCTCTCAATCTCGGCATCGCGGATGAGTGAGATACCTTGTGCCCAGCCAGGCTGAACTGGGCTCAACAACAATAGAAGAACGAGCAGAATTCGACGGATAATCAGTCTCCGTTACCTTAGAGCGAAGCTCCCTGTATTGGGTGACCCTAAAGGTAAGTGCGTTACAACATTCCGTCAAACGGTCGTCGCAACGCACTGTCTCTTTTACCTATTCGGGGCCCCGGTTCCACCAGCCAGTACGTGTTGGTCCCTTGGGACGTTCTGGCTCCGGCTCAGGCTGTGGTTCCGGCTCTGCCTCTGCTTCAACAGTTGCAGGCTCTGCCGGGGCATCCTCAACAGGGGCTTCAGCCACAGCGGGTGCCGGTTCGGCGGGTTCTTCCGCAGGTGCAGCACCTTCTACAGAATCGGACGCAGATTCTTCTGCAGTTGGTGGTTCCTCAGCCGAGGTAGCGGCGGCTTCCTCCGCAGGGGTATCGGCAGATTCTGCTGCTTCCGTTGTGTCGGATGCTTCTTCCGCCTTGGGCTTGCAACGGCTACGACGGCGGCGGGGCTTCTTGGGTGCCTCTTCTTCAGCGGGCTGCTCAGCCTGTTCTTCAGAAGGCGCAGAAGCCTCCTGCTCTGCGTTTTCGCTATCGATGCTGGGGTCAGCGGAAATATCAAGAACTGCTGCATCTGCGGCGATCTCGGGTTGATCACTATCCTTGGCAGATTGTTCTTCTGAAGGGGCGTCTGATGAGGCCGATTCTTCGGTCGTTGTTTGTACCGTGTTTTCAGCATCACCCTGTCCGCGGCGCCGGCGGCGGCCGCCGCGTTTACCACGGCGACGGCGCTTGCGGCCTTCTTCCGGGCCGTCTTCGGTATCGCTCTCTGGCATGTTCGTTTCGCTGGTCTCTGAATTGTCATCGTCCCGATTACGACGGTTTCGACGATTGCGACGATTACCCTTTTGTTCGTCGTCGCCAGATTTGTCCCGACGATCAATGCGACGGCGATTATTCTGATCTTCATCCTGCTGACCAGCGGAGCCCTCACGACGGATTTCATAATGAGGCCGGTGCATGGAGGCATCGCCTTCCATATCTACCTGGATTTCGTACCGGTCTTCGATATCACCCAGTTCACGACGCTTGTGATTGAGTATGTACAAAGCGACGTCGGCTGGTATCGCAACATGGAGTTTACGACCCCGGCTATGGATGCCTTCGCCTTCAATAGCGCGCAGGACCTGAAGGGCAGATGATTCGACATTGCGGACAAGGCCTGTGCCTTCGCACATGGGGCAGGTGTGGGAGCTGACTTCCAACATGCCCGGCCGGGTACGCTGACGCGACATTTCCATCAGACCAAAGGCAGATATCCGGCCCACTTGCAGGCGGGCACGGTCTGTCTTCAGGCACTCTTTCATTTTCCGTTCGACAGCACGGTTATGGCGTGGCTCGTCCATATCAATGAAGTCGATGACGATCAGGCCCGCCAGGTCTCGCAGGCGCAACTGGCGTGCTACTTCCTCCGCGGCCTCCAAGTTGGTTTTGTGCGCCGTTTTCTCGATATTGCGTTCTTTGGTGGCTTTGCCCGAGTTCACATCGATGGAAATGAGTGCTTCCGTCGGGTTGATCACTAAATAGCCCCCGGATTTGAGCGTCACCGTGGTGCTGAACATGGATTCCAGCTGACTTTCCACCTGGTAGCGGTGGAAGAGGGGAATATCTTCCTTGTATTGCTGCACCTTGCGGGCATGGCTCGGCATCATGATTTTCATGAAGTCCTTGGCCACCCGGTATCCATTGGCACCTTCAACGAGCACTTCGTCGATTTCGCTGGAATAGACATCGCGCATGGAACGGCGGATCAGATCACCTTCTTCGTGGATCAGGATTGGTGCTGTGGAACTTAGTGTCAGTTCGCGAATGCTGTCCCACTGTCGCAGCAGATAGGTGTAGTCGCGCTTTATCTCGGCCTTGGTGCGGTTGGCGCCAGCGGTCCGAATGATACAGCCCATACCCTCAGGTACTTCAAGGTCATTGAGGATCTTCTTCAGGCGCTTGCGGTCGGAATAGTTGCCGATTTTGCGGCTGACACCGCCGCCACGGGCCGTATTGGGCATCGATACGCAGTGGCGACCCGCCAGTGAAAGGTATGTTGTCAGGGCGGCGCCTTTGTTGCCGCGTTCTTCCTTAACCACCTGGATCAGCAGGATCTGGCGGCGCTTGATGACTTCCTGAATTTTATAGCGACGGGAAGAGGGCACATTGCGAGCAGCTTCCGCATCACCCAGTGTGTCATCTGCGCCAACTTCTTCAACTTCGGGGCCTGGGGCGTCTTCGTCGTCCCCACTGGCTTCCGTCGTTGGTTCTTCTTCGTCATCATCATCAGAAGAGGCACGGCTCTGTGCTTCCTCAGCGATCAGGGCCTCACGGTCTTCGATAGGGATCTGGTAATAATCCGGGTGGATTTCGCTGAAGGCCAGAAAGCCATGGCGATTACCGCCATATTCAACGAAGGCTGCCTGCAGGGACGGTTCGACCCGTGTTACCCGTGCAAGATAGATATTGCCCCGAAGTTGTTTTTTGTTGGCGGCCTCGAAATCGAATTCTTCGATGCGATTGCCGCGAATGACGGCCACCCGAGTCTCTTCGGAATGGGAGGCGTCGATGAGCATGCGCGTTGGCATTGGTGTTTTCTCCATGGCGTCGAGGGGCGCTGCCTTACGGCGCGCAGTTTCGACGCACTAATCATGTCAATGGTGGCGGTCTGGCTCGACAACAATACAGCAGGGGAAGGTGTACCAAAACGCCCGGAAACCGGGTGATGCTTGAACGTTCCTGTGCTGCGATTCATGTTCATTATGGCCGGCCAGATCAGCCTGTGATTGTTTTTGTCTTGCAAGCTGGAGAAGAAGATCCCTGCAGCCCTATGCGCCTGGGTTGTCCTGTTTTGCGCTTTTGAAAGGAGGGGCATCAGCAAGGATGCTGTCCGCGAAACGCCAGGATTTCTACTTCCCTGTGCCGAAGCACGTTTACCTGCGCGCAGACAATAGCCCGGTTTGCATAATTTTTACAACTAAATGATTGCCATATATGTGCGATTCATTAACGGTTCATCTTATGTGGTGCAGTGTAAAATCCCGGTTTCGGGGCGTCATTGCGTCTTTTTCAGTGATACCGGTTCTGGTAGTCTCTAATGTCAGAGGCACAATATGTGGCCATGCGGCGACGGTAAGGAGAGGCAGGCATCGTGAGGAATGCTGAGACAATAGCCAGTCTCTGGCACAGCAACCCAAGATTAATGCGTCAGCTGTTTGCAGTGTATTCTGTGGTATTGGCGATAGTGGTCAATTTGTTGTTCGTTTCGTCTTTGGCTGCCCAACCGTCGGCGACAGGCGTTCGGATTGGAGACCATGCGCAGTCTACCCGTTTCGTAATAGACCTTGATGCGCATGTGGATTTCCACGTCTTTGCCCTGGCTGATCCGTACCGGATTGTACTGGACCTGCCGGAACTGAACTGGAAAATCTCATCCGCAACAAAGGTGGCCGGTAAGGGCCTCGTCAAAGACTATCGCTTTGGCATGTTCCAGCCTGGTACATCCCGCCTGGTGTTGGATCTGGCAAAGCCGGTGCGGGTTAAGAAGTCCTTCATCCTCAAGCCAAGTGGTCCTTATGGCTATAGGTTGGTTATCGATCTTGAGGCGACAGACCGGTCAACCTTTATGGCCAACCTTGGCAAGACGTCGATCAAACCAGTTCAATATCAGCAGCCGAAAGCGGTTCAGCGCAAATATGGCAGGAAGACCATCATTGTTGATCCCGGACATGGCGGCGTGGACCCAGGAACTATCAGCGCGCGTGGTCACCAGGAAAAGGCGGTAACCCTTCGCGCGGGTCAGGCGTTGAAGAAGAAGCTGGAAGCCACTGGCCGGTACAATGTTGTTCTTACGCGAGACAAGGACTTCTTCATTCCCCTGAGGGAACGGGTGAATATTTCCCGTCGTAATGGGGGTGACCTGTTTATCTCTCTTCATGCAGATTCAATCAAGGACCGTCGTATTCGCGGTGCAACGGTCTATACACTTTCTGAAACGTCGTCGGACAAAGAAGCGGCAGCGCTGGCGGCCAAGGAAAACAAGGCGGATATCATTGCTGGAGTCGATCTGCAGGGGCAGACCAATGATGTCACACAGATTCTTATTGATCTGTCCCAGCGAGAGACCATGAATTACTCGGCCGAATTCGCCAACATGCTGGTGCCGGAAATGGCAAAACAGGTGAAAATTCGCAAGAATCCGCATCGCTTTGCGGGCTTCCGTGTCCTGAAGGGACCTGACGTTCCCGCTGTTCTGGTAGAGATGGGGTATCTCTCAAACCGGCATGACACAGATTTGCTGATTTCACGCAAAGGCGTTGATCGTATTGCGATAGCCATAACCAAAGCTGTTGATCGGTATTTCAGGGATCGAGAGGCTCAACTCGCTTCGCCCTGAATGGAGGCATGGGGTCTTCGGTGTCGTCAACCAATTGTGAAGTGTCGATGGTTGGCCTTGCCACAAGATTGCCGTATTTCGTAGATAACGTACCCATAACGCGATGGGGGGTAGGTCAGAATGTCTGACGACCGAAGGAAATGGGGCCTTAGACGCTGGTCCTGGATAATTGGTGGTACGCTTTTCGGCGGCCTGGTTGCTGCTGCAATCGGCTTGTTCACTGTGCTGTACACCTTTGGTCGCGACCTTCCGGATATTCAGCAGCTTGCCAATTATGAACCACCGGTGACGACACGTATCCATGCGGCAAATGGCCAATTGTTGGCGGAATATGCACGTGAACGAAGGCTGTTTGTGCCCATTTCGGCCATTCCCAATAAGGTCGTAAACGCATTTATTGCGGCGGAAGACCAGCATTTTTACAGTCATGAAGGGTTGGATTACATCGGCATTGTTCGTGCCGCCCTGACCAATGTTGTCAATGTTGCCAGCGACCGCCGGTTGGTCGGCGCGTCCACAATCACTCAGCAGGTTGCGAAGAACTTTCTGCTGACTGGTGAAGTCTCCTACCGACGTAAAATCCGAGAAGCAATCCTCGCCTATCGTATTGAGCAGGCTTTCACCAAAGAGCAGATTCTAGAGCTTTATCTGAATGAGATTTATCTGGGCGTCGGTTCCTATGGTGTCGCGGCGGCATCATTGAACTATTTCGATAAATCTCTCGCCGAACTTTCTCTGTCGGAAGTTGCCTATCTGGCGGCGCTACCCAAAGGGCCTAACAACTACCATCCGGTTCGCAAGGAAGGCGCGGCGATTGGACGTCGTAACTGGGTTTTGGGCCGGATGGAGGATGAGGGCTTTATCACGAAGGCGCAGCAGGATCGTTCTGCGGATCAACCGCTGGGGTATCAGCGCGGTACAGGCGAAGACCTGTTCGACGCTGCACATTTCAACGAGGAAGTTCGCCGAGAGTTGCAGAATATCTACGGCAACCGTGCCCTTTATGAAGGTGGGCTTTCTGTCCGGACATCGCTGGAGCCAACGTTGCAAACGATTGCTGAAACCGTCTTGCGTGACGGTTTGACAGCGTATGACCGCCGTCATGGTTGGCGCGGGCCTTTGGGACGTATCAATATGGAACCTGCGGCGCAAGTGAACTGGCAGGCCCGGCTAGCCGACATGGCCAAGAGCATTCCGGGGACGCAATGGCAGCAGGCCGTTGTTCTGCGGTTTGATGAGACCGATACGCTGATCGGGTTTGCGGATGGTTCTAACGGCTATATCGCGTTGAATGCCTTGAAATGGGCAAGGCCTTGGTTGAGTGTGGATGCGCGTGGCGCCCGTCCGAAACATCCCGAAGATATTCTATCGCCGGGTGATGTCGTCCTGGTGGAATCTATCCATTCGGAAGAGGGCAAAACCGGGTTTTATGAGCTCAGGCAAGTCCCCATGATCGATGGCGCCATTGTGGCCATGGATCCACATACCGGGCGTGTTCTGGCGATGGTTGGCGGCTTCGATTTTAACGCGAGCGAATTCAACCGTGCGACGCAGGCCAAGCGTCAGCCGGGTTCTGCTTTCAAACCATTTGTCTATGCAGCGGCGTTGGATCATGGATTTACGCCATCTGATCTCATCCTCGATGCACCATTTGTGATTGATCAGGGATTTGGCATGGGGAAATGGAAACCGGCCAACTACTCCAACAAATTCTACGGCCCCAGCACATTGCGACTGGGTATCGAAAAATCTCGAAACCTGATGACGGTACGGCTTGCTCAGAACTTGGGCATGGAGATTGTTTCAGACTATGCCAGCAAGTTCGATATCATGAGTGATATGCCCGAGACCCTGGCAATGTCACTGGGAGCAGGGGAGACCACCCTGATGCAGCTGACGGCGGCCTATGGCATGTTGGTGAATGGTGGCAAGCGGGTACAGCCAACACTGATCGACAGGATACAGGATAGGCGAGGTCGAACCGTTTATCGTTCAGACGACAGGTCCTGCATAGATTGCCAGCCAGGCATGTGGCAACAGCAGGCCATGCCCCATATCGATGATATACGTGAAACGGTGCTGGATTCTGGAACGGCCTATCAGATCGTTTCTTTCCTGCAGGGCGTTGTGCAGCGCGGTACAGGTGTTCGTATTCGGGCCGTTGGCAAGCCCCTTGCAGGTAAAACAGGCACTACAAATGAAAGCCAGGATACGTGGTTTATCGGCTTCTCGCCTGATTTGGTTGTTGGTGTTTTTGCAGGGTTCGACCAACCGTCCAGCCTGGGCAAGAAGGAAACCGGCTCCAGCGTGACCGCCCCTATCTTCAGGGACTTTTTCAAGCAGGCGTTGGAAGGCAAACCAGCCATTCCTTTCCGGATACCGCCCGAAATCAGCCTTGTTCGGGTCAATGCCAAGACCGGATTACCCACGTCGCCTGACGATCGCAACGTCATTCTGGAGGCTTTTAAACCGGGTACAGAGCCCACAGCGACCAGAAGTGTACTTGACGGGTCTTCGCAAATGGAGCAAATGGGTAACCAGTCGCCGGTCGGTACCGGCGGGCTCTACTAGAGCGCTTCACCGCTCTACACTACAAGAAAATCAAGAGGTTACCGTGCGCGCTGAAACCCAGGCACAAATAGATAGCATCAAGCAGTCAGTTGAGCTGCTGAGGAGGTCCCTTTGACTGGGAGACAGCAAACCGCAAGCTCGATGAACTGAATGCACGGGTAGAGGACCCCAATCTCTGGGATGACCCGGACCTGGCCCGCAAAGTAATGCGTGAACGCACCATGCTGGATGATGCGATTACCGCCTGCAATGACATTGACCAGGGTGTCACCGACAATATCGACCTGATCGAGCTTGCTGAAGAAGAAGGCGACGACGACGTTTTGGATGAAGCGCATCAGTCGCTTGTTGAGCTTGCCATTCTTGCAGAGGAAAAGCGGGTCGCCGCGTTGCTGTCAGGCGAAGCAGACAGCAATGACACCTATCTGGAAGTCCACGCCGGTGCTGGTGGTACGGAAAGCCAGGACTGGGCTTCCATGTTGGTCCGAATGTACACCCGATGGGCAGAGCGTCGTGGCTACCGCGTCGACGTGGCCGAAGAAAGCCACGGCGAAGAAGCGGGCATTAAATCGGTTACACTGGTTGTAAAAGGGGACAGTGCCTTTGGCTGGCTGAAAACAGAGGCCGGTGTACATCGACTGGTCCGCATTTCACCATTCGATTCCAACGCAAGACGCCATACGAGCTTTGCCAGCGTGGGTGTCTATCCGGTGATCGACGACAGCATCAACATCGAGATCGCAGAAAGTGAACTGCGTGTTGATACTTACCGGGCGTCCGGTGCGGGCGGGCAGCATGTAAACACAACAGATAGTGCGGTACGTATTACCCACATTCCTACAAATATCGTTGTTCAGTGCCAGAACCAGCGGTCACAACACAAGAACAGAGCAGAAGCCATGAAGATGCTGCAGAGCCGCCTGTATGAGGCGGAGTTGCGTGCCCGGGAAGAAAAGGCACAGGCGGAAGCAGCGGCGAAAACCGATATTGGCTGGGGGCACCAGATTAGATCTTATGTGTTGCAGCCCTATCAAATGGTGAAAGACCTGCGCACAGGGGTAGAGACGTCTCAGCCCCAGAATGTATTGGATGGTGAACTCGACCCGTTCATTGCCGCTGCACTGGCGGCTCGGCTGGATGGCACCACGGTCGACGTAGAAGATCTCGACTAAACTATTCGGCGGCCTTTGACGAAGCCGGATTCGGTGCAGCAGGCTTGGCAGCCGGAGCTGAATCAACCCGTTTCAGGCTGCCTTCAATATGCGCACCAGACGCGACAGAGATGTCCTGGTGAACAATGTCACCAATCACCTTGGAAGATTGTTCAAGCTTAACGCGCTTGGCATTGATGGTGCCGCTGACTTTCCCGTGGACGGTGACGGTTTCGGCTTTAATGCTGCCGGATACTTGGGCACTGTTGCCAACTGTCAGCGCGCCGCATTCCAGGTCACCCTCAATGCTGCCATCGAATTGTATTTCGCCCGTCGTAACCAGGTTGCCGGTGAGACGGACATCGGCACCGATGATGGAAGGGGCGTTGTTGGATGGTTTTGCAGCGGGTGTAGACACGGGACGTACTTCCTTGTTTGTCTGCGTTGGCGAACTCTGGCCAACTTTGTCGTCAGATCGTTTGAACATGTTGCGCAGCCTTGAGGAACTTAGCCGGGTTCAGTGATTTACCCTGATATCGAATTTCGTAATGCAGATGCGTTCCCGTACTGCGGCCCGAATTACCCATCAACCCTACGGTTTCCGAAAGGCTGATGACTTGACCCTTTTTTACCAGAATCTTGGCGAGATGCCCATAGCGCGTAACAAAACCGTTGCCGTGGTCAATTTCGATCATGCGGCCATAGGCTCCCTTGCGGCCGACAAAGGTTACCGTTCCGGCGGCTGTTGCATAGATGGGGGCCTTCCAATGCCCGGCTATATCCAGGCCGGCATGAAAAGCCCATGTCTTCTTGAAGGGGTCGCGACGACCGCCATATCCGCTGGAGATATAATTCTCGGTCAATACCGGTGCAGAAAGCGGAAGGTTGTTGACCGTATGGCGCAATACTTCCAGCTCCAACCCATTGTTGATCAGTTGATCCGCCTGCCAATTGGCTGGAACCGCATTATGGTGATTGACTGGATGTAGAAGGAAAGGTGCTGAATATTCGTCACGTCGAACTGCAAAGTTGCCAATCAGCGCTGAGGAATCCAGACCCGTCGTATCGATTGCATGCGTCAAACGCTGGGTGGAGTGGTCCATGTAAAACGCGATCTTCTGCAGTGCCTGATCCTGACGCTTTTCAAGATTACTCAACTCGTCCTGTTTGTCAGTCTTGTCGGCTGCCTTGTCCGGTGTTTTGCCGGTGTCTGCAGGCATGGCTTCTACAGGTCCGCCAACAGACCGCGACGCATCGCGTTCCTGTTCGTCACTTGCGATGGCGTCTGGCCCCTTGGCTGTGACCGGGGCAATTTCAGTGGGGATAACCGCTTCCAGCAAGCCTTCTATAAAGTGTTGGCGTTGCTCCAGTGATTCAGTGCGCGTGAGAACATCCTGTTCCAGATGCTGGATATTGTCGCGCAGCTTGCGTTCCTGTTCATGTAGCCGGGCAATCTGTACGTCCCTGGCTTGAATGGTGTCGTCACCAAAAACCAGCCCCGCTGTTGCTGCGCCTATCCACGCTGTTACGGCGACCATCCCGCTGACCAGGCTGAACTGCAGGTGCGGAGAAAAGATGTAGAATTTTACGGCGCCTTCGCTGCGAAGGTGCACCTCACGTTCCGGAAATGTGCGATCGAGCCAGCGGCTGAGGCGGCGGGACAGTTGAGGTGGCAATACACGCCCAACCAGTCCTATAAGATCGTCACCCAATGAGGGGGTCTTTCTGTTCTCATCAGGGCTTGTCACGTCTGGGCAGGCAAATCGTCGCGGAATGTTGAAGACACAAAGGTTTTACAAAATTTAGTCAGCACTTTCCATAAGATAATAGCTTGGCGGAAAGTTTGCGGCGCTTCGGGCTTCTTCATTAAAGGGTGGTTTAAGTTGCCCGGCATAATGTTGTTTCACAAGGGCCTTCCAGGTGGCCTCGGGAGGCTTGCCTTCGCGCCGACACTGCCACTCATACCAGCGGATGCCGGCAGCAACGTGACCAATTTCTTCGTCGTATATTTTCTGCAGGGCAATTGCGCTGTCATTGTCGCCGACATTTTTGAACTTACGGATCATGCCGGGGGTGACGTCCAGACCACGGGCTTCGAAGACAAGAGGCACGATGGCCAGACGGTCCAGCAAATTGTGTCGCGTTGAGTCTGCCGCCTGCCAAAGACCGTCGTGGGCAGGCAGGTCGCCATAGGTTGCATCCAAGGCGGCGAGGCGTGTGTTAAGGAGCAGGAAATGCTCTGCTTCTTCACAGCCAATGCTTACCCAGTCATCGAAGAAGGTTTTGGGTAATGTATCATGTGCAAATCGACAGATGATATCCCAGGCCAGGTTAATGGCATTTAGCTCAATGTGGGCGACCGCATGCAACATGGCAATTCTGTTGCTGAGTGAACCAGCAGAGCGACGCTTGGGTGTATTCTTGGGTAGCATAAGGAGCGGCCGCTCAGGTTGTGCAGGGCGATCAGGCGCATTGGCAGCACCGATAGACCGAATTTCACCCCGTTGCCATTGTCGGGCTACCCCCAGGCTGCGTTCGGCTTTAGCCACCGGGTGGGGTGTCAGCAAGATTTCACGGGCAGCGGCCGTCAGCGTCATCTTCGACATCATGATAGGCCGGGCAGGGGCAAAGCGGGGATCGGGGCCAGTCCCAAGCTCATTATGCTGTCAATAAGGCCCCGATTATCATTCAGCGCCCCCATGGACATTAGCCCGGCAGCCTTTTCCATCATTTCTGCCGGGGTCAATGCTGCTTCCGGGTCCCCCTTAGCGAAATGGCGAGATGCCACAGCGGTGTCGCCATTCTTCAGAGTAAGTCGGATCTCAGCGCCCCAACTATCGGGGTAGGCCACATCGAAGGATGCATCAGCACTCAGCCGAACCCGGTTCCAGTAGCCAGACAGGGCCTCGCGGGCACTGTCGTTAAAACTGTGGAAATCGACCTGCGGGCTGCTCAAGGCCGCGACAACACAATGCTGTAACGAAAATTTGGCGTCATAATCTGTCTGCGGCAATGGTCTGTTACAGACATTGATGGCAGCCTGATACGTGCTGACGTCAATATCTTCTATATCGTCTAAATCGTACCTGGAGCCCAGTTCAAGTGCTGCATCAATGGTCGGGTGTGTGTGACGGCAGCTCGGCCAGGGCTTGATGGATGTTTGGTGAACCTGCCAGGGCTGATCGATACCGGTATTGATAGCTGAAGGTTGCGGGTCTGGGCAGGTTGCCGCGAAAAAACCCTGCTTGCCTTCCAGAATTGTCTTGGGTCCCGTCAACCCCAAGCTGGCCAAGTCTGCTGCAGTAATACCAGCTTCGGCAGCACGACCCGCATGCAGGTGCTTGCTCATGGCCCCTGCGGACAGAAACTCCCACAGGCCAGAGCTCTGCGTGCCAGCACTTCCAAGCGCATCCACCGACTTTTCAGCGCTCAGGTTCAGGAGGCAGGCTGTGGCCATGGCAGCGCCAAATGGCCCGCATGTGGCGGTATTGTGCCATATTTCGTAATGCGCAGGACCAACAGCCATGCCGATGCGGCAGGCGACTTCAAACCCTCGAACAACAGCGTCGAGCATGGCGGTGCCGGATGCATTTTCTCGACGGGCAACAGCCCATGCCGCGGGAATAACGACACATCCAAGGTGAACAACGGAAGCCCGATGCAGGTCGTCAATTTCCAGCGTGTGCACCATGGCGCCGAAGGCCATGGCCTGTCGCCCAGCATCTGTGCCTGAATGCGCGTACCAATCCCTGAAGATTTCACCCTGCGGGGTGGTCTTGGCACCTATTGCACACGCGACCGCATCCAGGACGAACAATCGGGCAATGTCCCGATCATGGTCGGTGATAGGTTTTGCCATGACCCAATCAACCAGGGCCTCTGTAAGGCTTGGACTTTCCATGGTCATGGCTCGTTATTGTCCGCTATTCACTTTTGGCTGCCGCGAGCACAGCATCCACATGGCCTTTTACACGTACCTTGCGCCATACATGGGTGATCTTGCCACTTTCGTCGATCAGGAAGGTCGACCGTTCGATACCCATATAGGTGCGGCCGTAGTTCTTTTTTTCCACCCAGACGCCATAATCTTCTGTCATCTTGCCTTCTTCATCGGAGAGTAGGGCAATGCCCAGGTTCTGCTTGTTGATGAAGTTTTCATGACGTTTCAGGGAATCGCGGGACACCCCGACAATTTCGGTACCAGCGGCTGCAAAGTCGTCCTTGGCATTGGTGAAGTCGATGGCCTCTGTCGTGCAGCCCGGCGTGCTGTCTTTCGGGTAGAAGTATACAACAAGCTTTTTGCCTGAGAAGTCGGAAAGATTGACGACTTCACCACCATCACGAGGCAAAGAAAAGTTGGGGGCGTTGTCGCCAACATTGAGTTCTACGGTCACTTATTACTCCTGTTCTACTTCATTCTCTTGGGGCAGGGCGTCTGCAGGTTGCTGGATTACCCGTGTATAAATCTCGCGGACGTTCTCCTGCAAGGCATAGACACGATCTTTCAGTTCATCAATGGTCTGTGACCCCGTTGCGTCTGCCAATGTCTGCCGCATATCTCGCGATTCTATGTCGTCAGGGCCCAGGTCAGCACCGATACACTGACGCATAAAGGCACGAACGGTGCTCATGTACTGATGGGCGCTGATCAGTAGCCCGGCATCTGCAGTATCGATGCAGCCGCTTTGTTGCAAATTAGCCAGAGACAGTTGAGTCGACGGGTGTAAAACATCTGGATTCTGAAATGCGTGCAGCAGCTGCAGGTATTGGCAGATGAATTCGATATCAACCAACCCACCGCGATGGTGCTTGAGCTTCCAGGGTTTGTCTGAGGAAAATTCCTTCGCCAGCCGCAGCCGCATGGAGGCGACGTCCCGAAGTAGGGATTCCGGGTCACGCTGTTTGCACAATGCGCCTTGAATTGCTTCGGTCACCTTGTGCTGCAACGCCTGTGGGCCAGCAATAACGCGTGCCCGGGTCAACGCCATATGCTCCCAAGTCCAGGCCCGGTTTTGTTGATATTCGTCGAACGCGTCTAAGGTCAGCGCAATAGGTCCCGCATTGCCTGACGGGCGCAAGCGCATGTCCACTTCGTAAAGGCGACCCTCACTGGTCTGGGAGGTAATGGCATTGATGTAGCGTTGGCTCAGACGCGCAAAATATTGCGATGCCATCAATGGACGTCTGCCATCTGAAGGCTGTTCCAGGTCAGGGACCTCATAAACAAAGATCATGTCCAGGTCAGAGGTCAGGCTGGTTTCCAAACCGCCAAAGGAGCCCATGGCGATGGTGACAAGGCCGCTATCGGCCAATCTGCCATGCTGTTCCGAAAAGGCTTCTTCGACGGCGGGGTAGAGGCTGGACAGAGACAATTCGGCCAACAAAGTGTGGCCGTTATAGGCCTCGTCAGCGCTGATCGCGCCCTGCAGCGTTTTGACGCCGATCTGGAACTGGCGTTCGTGGACCCAACGTCTGGCAAAGTCCAGAACGTCCTGCAGATCTCTTGCTGTTGTCATAGTGCGGTCGAGATCTTCTGACAATTCTTCCCGGCTTGGCAATCTGTCGAAAAAACCACTGTCCAAAACCGCGTCAAACAAAGCGCTGTTGCGCCCAATCATGTCCGCCAGCACCGGGGCGCTGCCAACAATGGTGGCCAAAAGATTGATTAGGTTCGGGTTGGACTGAAAGAGCGCGAACATCTGGACGCCCGCCGGCAGGCTGGCCAGAAATTCATCAAATCGCAACAGGGCGTGGTCCGGCAATGACGTGCCGGCCAGCGCCTCTAAAATTGTGGGCAACAATTCTTCCAGCAATGCCTGCGCTCGTTCTGAGCGGCATGCCCTGTAGTGGGGGCCACGCCAACGCTCTATGATACTCAGAACCTTGTCTGCATCCGCAAAGCCCAGTGATGAAACAATGGCGCGCGTATCATCATCGCTGGCACCGCCGGACAACGCCGATTGAAGAGGCGTCGTTTCCTCATTTATCTCTTCCTCCGGGAAAAGACCTGTGAACTGGGCGTGCACGAATTGAAGGACTTCAAGCGTCTCCTGGCGGAACACTGCAGGGTTTTCGTAGCCCATAAAGTGCGCGATACGGTCGACGTCTTTTTCGGCAGTCGGCATGGTGTGGGTCTGTTCATCCCGAACCATCTGCAGGCGATGTTCCAGCGTTCGCAAATAGTCATAGGCATTGTTGAGTTGGATCGCGACTTCCGGGTCCAGATGGTCATGCTCCGCCAAAATAGTCAACATGACCTGAGTGCGGTTGTCGCGTAGGGCCGGATTACGACCGCCGGAAATAAGCTGCTGGGACTGAACAAGGAATTCTATTTCCCGGATGCCTCCAAGGCCCAGCTTAACGTCCTGGCCAGCGACAGTGATTGCTGTGTGGCCATGATGCTCATGAATCCGGTTCTTCATGTTCCGAATATCTTCCAGTGCCGCAAAATCGAGGTTTTTCCGCCAGACAAATGGCTCTAACTGAGACAGAAAAACCTCACCAGCATTGAAATCTCCCGCAACGACCCGGGCCTTGATCATGGCGGAGCGTTCCCAATTCATGCCCAGGCTCTGATAGTAAATTTCGGCGGCATCGGTCGAGATGGCCGGAGGCGTGGAACCTGCATCGGGCCTTAGACGCAGGTCAACACGAAAGACATATCCGTCGCCGGTTCGTTCCTGCAGCACTTTGACAAGTTCACGGGTCAGGCGAACGTAGCAGTCCTGAATGCTTTTGCGTCCCTGGTAGGGGGCGTTGTCTGCGTCGTAAAAGCAGATCAAATCGACATCGCTGGAATAGTTGAGTTCGCCCGCCCCCATTTTGCCCATGGCCAGCACGAAGAAGCCGCATTGAGTCGCCAGGTCGGCGGTGGGCAGTGTTTCGATACCGTTGGGCCAGGCCAGGTCGCCAGACTGCATGCGCTGCCAAACAAGATGGATAACAGCCTGGTCAACGGCCAGGTTTGCGAAATCATTCAGAACACGCGTGACGCGGGACTGTTGCCACCAACCGGATATGTCTGCCAAACCGCACAACAGGGCTACTTGTCGCTTACTCTGGCGTAGCAGAGACATGAGTGCTGGTGTTTCGCTGCAGGCAAGGCAGTCGTCGGTTAGGCCTTGCAAAAACTGGTCTGCAGCACTGTCGAAGCCTATTTCCATGATGTGGGACAGGAAGGCTTGTTCCTTGCTTGCTGATTGGGCAAGAAACGGGCTGTGCGCAAACATACTTTGCAGCAGTTTTTGCCACGAGGATGGAAAAACCCTGTGGTCGATCTGGTCCAACACCTCTTCCAAGTTGGCAATAGGTGTCGACGCCGGCAGTGGGGGAATAGTTATTGGCTCGCCGGGCCAGGTCCTGTCGGTCATTTTTGTCCTCAGTGAACGAATAAAGTGCAACGATCCTGTGCACTGTCTTAGAGTGGTGCCTTAAGCCAATGCGGTCAAGCCGTGGTGCCACCAAGCGCGACAGGCAACCAGAATACGAAAATGAGCGAAACGTTGACAGCAGGAATACGAGGATTGGTGGCCAAGGGCGTAATGATCCTGCTTGGCATCATCGTTGGCGTGGTCGCTGTGACCGCGATGGCGCTGATGTTTGGGCCAATCTCTTTGTCACCGTTAAAGCCAACTGTAGAAGGTGTTCTCAATCGTAATTTTGGCGACACCACCATTCAGTTTGAAGACCTTGTGCTGAACTGGGACAGTTGGGACGATGGTATCGACATCCGTGCGCTTGGCGTCGCCGTTCAAAACCCGAATGGTGAACAGATTGCCTATCTTTCGCAAATTGCTATCGGATTTGAAACCTCTGCTGTTGTTGATGGACGCCTGGCGCCGGAAAGCCTGACTATTATCAATCCGGATTTGCGGTTGCTCCGCCGCGAAGACGGCTCCATGGGGTTTGCCCCAGTGGCAACGGGTGGGGCGAATTATGAAGCTGTGTTGGCGCAGATTGTTCAATTGTTGGTCGACAAACCAGCCGGGGGCGGTTTGGACAGACTGCGGGAGGTGCGCGTGGTCGACGCCACGCTGACGATTGATGATCTCGCCTATGCTTCTGATTGGACAATCGAAGACGTGCACCTTGTTTTTGCCAAGGCAGAAGCAGGCTTGAGCGTCCAGCTGCGGGGTGCCTTCACGGCCGAAAGTCGTACCAGCCATATTGATTTGGCGCTTCTCTATGACAAGGAAAGTGGCCGTTCTGCCGTGGATGTGGATATTCAGGACCTGACCCCCAGTGATTTGCATCGGGACTTCGGCTTTTGGCAGCAATTACATGGACTAGAGCTACCCGTATCCCTTTCGGCGAGTCTGCAGACGACCCCTTCCTTTGACGTGGAAGATGTAAGCTTCGAGATTAAAGTTGGTGATGGGACAATTCTGAGGCCGAAGGTCTTTGCTGACAGGCTGCGCGTTGTCCGGGGCCACATTATGGGCAATCTCGACCGCAGTGAAGGCAAGCTCACACTCTCCAGAATCAACCTTCTTGCGAATGGCGCAAGCTTCGATATCAGCGGCCATATCATGCTTGAGGGTGAAGGTGTTGCTTATGACGCAGATATTGTCATTCAAAACCTGACTTTCCCCAACCTTGCACGCGTGTGGCCGGTTTCCTTTAAACCTTTTTCTCGTGGGTGGATTGAGCGCAACATTACAGGCGGAACTATCAACAGGCTGGAAGGTCAGTTCGGGCTTGGGGCGGATTATGAAACCGGGCCGCTGCCGGATGGGACATTTACCGCTGCGTTCGACTTTGAGGGCATGGAGGCTCACTATTTGCGTCCTATGCCGCCGGTTATTGATGGGACGGGACAAGGTACATTTACAGAAAAAACGCTGGATGTTTTGGTTAAAACGGCTCGTATTGCTGATGCAGAAACGGGCATGAATATTGATCTGACAAACAGCCACGTGCTGTTGGATAATTTGAATGTCGAAAGGGTTCATGACGCAGTGATCTCTACTGACATTGCAGGTCAGATCTCAGACCTCGTCTATATCACGACCTTCGAACCCCTGAAATTTGTAAAGGAATACAGCATTGACCCTGCCGAATTGGGGGGTGCGGGGGAGGCGCATCTGGAAGTGCGTTTCCCGCTCTTGCAGAAGTTGTTGTTCAGAGATGTGGATATGGAGATCAACGGAAAGATCACAGACTTCTATGCCGCCATACTGGAAGGCAGAACCGAGATTTCAGAGGGTGATCTGGACCTGTTTATCGACTCGCACCATCTTGAAACGGCTGGCTCGGTCAAAGTGGGTGGTTTGGCATTTCAGGCAACATGGTCCGAAAAATTTGTGCGCGGAGACAGTTTTGGAAGCATCGTCACCCTGAACGGGCCTTCAACTGTACCGGCGCTCGAAGAGGCAATGGGTTTCGACATACCCTTTACAGGCAGTGTTGATATCAGCCTTAACCTGCGCGGCAACGGGCTCAACATAGTGGAGGGTGACGGAAAACTGGGTTTTACTCAGTCCGACATCCATATTCCGCTGCTGACATGGGAGAAGCCCCTTGGACAATCCACAAACCTCACTTTCAACCTTGTTGTAGAAGAGGGGCATATTGCTATTCCAGACTTTGACCTTCTCGGCGAGGCGTTGACGGCAAAGGGGCAGGCCATTTTTGGATTTGACCTGATACCGCAGCAAATCGAGGTCCACGAGCTTTTGGTAAACGCCAACAATTTGACGACTGACCTGGACTTTTCAGATGGAGGATCCAGTATTAGCGGCCGAATTGGAGGCGCGAGCATGGATGTTCGCCCGGTTATTGATACGCTATTCGATGAGGGCGAAGCAGGGGAGGGATTCGACATCGAGGTGGATGTCTCCTTCAACGAGGTATTGGCCCATGAGGGCACGCGGCTACAGGACTTTGTGGGGTTGCTCAGGCTGGAAAACAGTGCGTTGCGGGACATTCACATGAGTGGCTTGATTGGTTCCAAGCATTCTTTCTTTGTCAGCTCCATTCCGTATCCTGAGGAGACAGAAGTTGAGTTGCTGTCTGATAATGCTGGCTATGTGGTTCGAGCACTCGGGGTGTTCGATGGTGCAGAAGGCGGCGATGTCAGGTTGAATGCCAGAACCCGTGTTGCGGTAGAAAAAGATATCACCACGGGAAGAGTTAGAATTCGAGACTTTACGGTAGGGAACGCACCGGGGCTTGCACAGGTGCTCAATGTGGCATCCATTACCGGTTTGCGTGACATTATGAGCGGTGGTGGGATCTCATTCGATACTTTTGAACTAGGGTTTCGGCTGGAAAGTGGGCTTCTTACGTTCAATGACGCGGTTGCCCTGGGCCCAAGTATTGGCCTGCGGATGGATGGCGAATTGCGGAATAATTTTGAGCAAATTGATGTAAGTGGCACGATTATACCAGCGTATACGATCAACACAATTATCCGGTCGGTGCCAATTGTTGGTGATATTATTACCGGCGGGGCGCAGGATGGCTTCCTGGGCATAGATTTTACGATGACAGGGTCGACTGATAATCCAGAGGTCGATGTCGATACAGCATCTATTTTGACGCCGGGCTTCATTAAAGGCATATTCGGCGGCGGCCGAAATTAACAAGGCTATCCGGTGGGGGATATGGACGATAACGCGGAACGGCATGTGAGAGTTCGCAGAAGGGTGCATTTTAGCGCCATCCTGCCTCCATCCCTGATTTGCGTTGCGGTTATTGTATTCGGAATATTTCTGCAGGCTATCTGGCCGCTACACCTCTTTCCCGAGCTGGTATATGTGCGCCTGGGGCTGGGTATAAGCCTCTATAGTGTCGGGACCCTGTTCCTTGTGGCCAGTGTACAGCCTTCAGGCGCTCAGGTGAACGTATCAGCCAGAAACATTCCACCAAGACCATCGTTACAGACGGCCCGTACAAGTTCAGCCGTAACTCAATGTATCTGTCATATATGGCGCTGACCCTGGGTGTGGCGCTGATTTTCGGTAATGGCTGGATCATTGCCCTGCTGGTGCCCGCAGCAGCATTGATCCATTGGGGAGTAGTGCGGCGCGAAGAGCATTATCTTCGCGCCAAGTTCGAAGAAGACTTTCGCTTCTATAAGCTGGAAGTCAATCGCTGGTTCTAAGCGCCTTCTTTATTGTCGTCAGCTTCTTCGGGTACTTCCGTGAAGCTGTCAATCAGGCAGTGAGTAAAGTTGTTGCTGAACAGACCACCTGATGACGTTATCGGCACCTTGATCGTGTCTACGGTGCACAATTTGTGTGATGGCATTGGTTCATACACGATCGTTCGCTGCATTTTCAGGCCAGGACAGCGTCGCGTCAGTTTCATTTCGTAGTCTGGACCACCACGCATACGGAACAGAACCGTTTGGTTGTCGAGTACTTTGGTGTCACGTACGCGATGCGTATCAATGCAACTGACCTTTTCACCGGCTGGCTGGACGGCCGCCTGTTCCGATTCATCGGCCTGTGCAGCTATTGGGGCGCTCATCAACATGCCCGCTGCGACCAATCCAAGTGTCCACGTCTTCATCATGTCTGTCTCCAGTTACGACTGTCTCAAGCTACCTTATACCGGCCTGACAATAGCATGTCGCTTTTTGCCGGCAGAGAGCTTGATAACCCCATCATCGTTCAGGTCTGTATTTGAGACCATCACATTTTCATCCGCGGCTTTTTCGTCGTTGATCTTGGCACCGCCACCCTTGATCAGGCGGCGGGCGTCGCCGTTAGACGAAGAAAGTCCCGCTTCCCTAAGGAGATTGATCAGACTGACCCCGTTTTCAAGCTCTTGGCCTGAAATTTCCACCGTCGGCAAATTATCACCGGCGCCGCCCTGCTCAAAGGTGCGCTTGGCGGTGGCTTCTGCTTCGGCGGCGGCCTCTGCGCCGTGGGCCAGCGTTGTCGCTTCGTTGGCGAGGAGGACTTTGGCCTGGTTCAGCTCTGCACCTTCCAGACTTTCCAGCTTGGCGATCTCCGCCAGCGGCAGGTCCGTAAACAATTTCAGGAAGCAGATAACGTCAGCGTCACCGGTATTGCGCCAGAATTGCCAGTAATCGTAAGCGGAAAGGCGTTCTGCATTAAGCCATACGGCACCGCCGACCGATTTACCCATTTTCTCGCCGGTACTGGTCGTGATCAGTGGCGAGGTAAAACCGTAGAGTTCGGCCTGATCAACACGACGGCCCAGCTCGATGCCGTTGATGACATTCCCCCATTGGTCTGCGCCAGAGAGCTGCACGGTGCAGTTGTGGCGGCGGAACAGTTCCAGGAAGTCATATCCCTGAAGGATCATGTAATTGAATTCCAGGAAGGTGAGGGGCTGTTCGCGGTCCAGCCGCAGCTTGACGCTTTCAAAGCTCATCATCCGATTGACGGTGAAATGAACGCCATATTCCCGCAGGAAATCGATGTAGTTCAGTTTCGATAGCCAATCATCATTGTTGACCATGATGGCCTGATTGCCGTCTTCACCAAAATCAAGAAACTTGGAAAAAACCTGCTGGATGCCACTGATATTGCTGGCAATTTTCTCTTCTGACAGCATGGGGCGCGATTCATCCTTGAAAGAGGGGTCGCCTAGCTTGGTCGTACCACCGCCCATGAGCACGATGGGCTTGTGCCCGGCTTTTTGGAAGTGGCGCAACATCATGATTTGCACAAGGGATCCGACATGCAGGCTGTCTGCCGTGCAGTCGAAGCCGATATAGCCGGTCAACATGCCTTCGCTGGCTTTGCGGTCCAATGCTTCAATGTCAGTACATTGATGCAGGAACCCGCGGTCAACAAGGGTGTTGATAATGTCGGACTTGTACTTGCTCATGAGGCCTGTTCTACTGCGTTCTGGTATCGAAAGACGGTTGCATATCACACTCGCCCATGAGCCAAAAGACCCTACAGACAGCTATCGGCATGATGAGCGGCACCTCGCTGGATGGGGTGGATGCCGCGTTGATACGTGGTGACGGTGAAATAATCACTGAATTCGGCCCCTCGATCTATCTGGCCTATAGTCCAGAACAACGGCAGCAAATTCGTGCTTTGCTGAACCTGGTTCAGGAAAAGGGATCGGCGGCCAGAGGCAATGATGCCGTTCAGCAGGTCGAACGACTGATTACCGAGCATCATGTAGCGGCGATTGAAACATTGCTGTCAGAAAACGGCGTGGATGCCAGCAGTATTGACGTTCTGGGTATGCACGGCCAAACAGTCTTGCATCGACCGGATGAAGGCTGGACCTGGCAAATAGGGGATGGTGACTATCTGGCGGAACAGACGGGTATCCCTGTTGTTGATGACTTTCGGTCTGCCGATATGAAAGCGGGTGGGCAGGGAGCACCTTTCGCGCCGCTATATCATGAGGCCCTGATTGGTAGTGCGGGGTTGGAAGCGGCGGCCTATCCCGTCGTTGTCGTGAACATTGGGGGGGTGGCCAATCTAACCTGGGTCAAGCCAGGTGAAGATGTCATTGGATTTGATGTAGGGCCCGGCAATGCCCAGATGGATGATTGGGCGGTGGATAAGGTCGGCGCGTCCTTTGACGAAAATGGCCAATTGGCTGCAAATGGCAAGGCCGAACAAGCCATTGTTCGTCAGGTTATCGCCTTGCCCTTTTTCTCAGAAAACTACCCGAAGTCCTTGGACAGGTTGGACTTTTCTTTGGGTCCTGTAGTACACCTGCCTGCTGAAGACGGCATGGCAACACTGGCAGCGATCACCGTTGCGGGGATTATGCACGGCATAGATTTGCTGCCCGAAAAGCCGGCATCACTCTACATTTGCGGTGGTGGTCGCAAGAACACCCATCTGATGCAGTTGTTGGAACAAGCATCTGGACTGAAGCCTCAACCGGTCGACGTTCTCGGCTGGCGTGGTGATATGCTGGAGGCCGAGCTTTTCGGACATTTGGCGATCCGTTCGCTCAAGGGACTACCTTTGTCGTTGCCGTCAACCACAGGGGCTCGCAAGGCTGTTACAGGGGGTGTGTTGCATCATCCCCCTGTCAAACTTTCCGCTTAATTTTACAGTGCCTTACACGCTCAAACGCTTGTTGAGATAGTCCTCAACGGTGCCCACCATTTCTTCCATATGGTTTTCATAGAAGTGGCTGGCGCCTTTGATCTTTGCATAGTCGACTTCAATCGCCTTTTGTGCCTGCAGCTTTTCGGCCAGCTTGGCTGAGGCTTCCTCTTCAACGACATTGTCATCAGTACCCTGGATAATCAGGCCGGAAGACGGGCAGGGCGCCAGAAAGTTGAAATCATACATGCTGGCAGGCGGTGAAACCGAGATAAACCCTTCGATTTCCGGGCGGCGCATCAGCAATTGCATACCAATCCAGGCACCAAAGGAAAAACCGGCGACCCAGCAATTGCGGGCATCAGGGTTATATGTCTGGATCCAGTCCAATGCAGCAGCTGCGTCGGAGAGCTCACCAACACCGGCGTCAAATTCACCCTGACTACGGCCTACACCACGGAAATTAAAGCGCAGAACAGAATAACCACGACGGACGAAGGCATGGAACAGGTTGTAAACAACCTTATTGTTCATGGTGCCCCCAAATTGGGGGTGCGGATGAAGGATAACGGCGACTGGCGCAGTCTTGGATTTGCCGGGGTGGTAGCGCCCCTCAATACGCCCTTCAGGGCCGTTAAAGATGACTTCAGGCATGAAGCGAAACTCCGCTTAAGACGAGGTAGGATGCAATGGCCGAGAAATGCTTTGGCTTTTTCTGGAACAGCATTTAGAATCAACGCGTTGTGTTATTTCGCCTTGAACAGGCCACTACTGGACATCAGATAGGCAGAGATCGTCTTCTGATCAAGAGCTTCAAAAAAAGACTGTCCAACTGCCGGTACGGCGCTCTATATAGCACGAAAGATCACGAAAGCGAGCAAAGGACGATGGGTTTTTTCTCCAAGTTGCGAGACATAGCGCGGGTCACCGTTGAAAAAGACCCTGCTGCCTGCTCCAAGCTGGAGGTATGGATTGCCTATCCTGGCTTTCATGCCATGGTCTTCTATTACATGGCCCACAGGGTGCATCTGTGGAAGCTATGCACGTTGTCGCGCTGGATTTCTTCCATTGGCCGTGCCCTGACAGGTATTGAAATTCACCCCGCAGCCAAGATAGGCGAACGTTTCTTCATTGACCACGGCATGGGGATCGTGATCGGCGGCACAGCAGAAATTGGCAATGACGTTACCCTTTATCAGGGGGTAACTCTTGGCGGCACGTCGCTGGAACCAGGCAAGCGCCACCCCACATTGAAGGACAATGTCACCGTTGGTGCTGGCGCCAAGGTACTGGGACCTATCACAATCGGTGAGAACGCCCGTATTGGTGCGAATGCCGTGGTCATCAAGGATGTTGCTGCAGATACGTCCATGGTTGGCGCGCTCGCCCGGTCTACCAAACGCAAGGTGGCAAATTCCGATGAGTTCTGGGCTTATGGCATCCCAACAGAGGATTTGCCGGACCCGGTGGCACGCTCGATCGAAGGGTTGCTCGAGCATGTCCATCAGCTTTCCAATCGCGTGAAGGCGTTGGAAGAAGAAAACTCTGTTTTGTTGGAAGGCTCAAATACTGACGATGCGCGGGCAGAAGGCCGGCCAACTAAGGGTTAGCGTTGTTTTAGTGGTCAAGCGGCCACATCGGGCAGGGGCCGTATGATATATCTGGACCATAATGCGACAACACCAGTAAGGCCGGAAGTTGTCAGCCGGATCGCAGAGGTGCTGGCCTTGCCAGGTAACCCATCATCTACCCACGCAGCGGGTCGGCAGGCCCGTAAGGTGCTGGATGATGCCCGCGACCAGGTGGCCGCTGCGTGTGGCGCCTCTCCACGAGAGATTGTCTTCACCAGCGGCGGTACTGAAGCAAATGGCATGGCCCTGTCCGGTATAAGCGCAGAACATTTGATTGTTTCTGCGACTGAACATGACTCCATCCTCACCCATGCGGGTGAAAGTGGGTTGCCCTATGACGTCGTGCCGGTTGATAGCGGCGGCAGTATCCAGCTTGATGTTCTAGAGAGCTGTTTGAGGGCCGCCAAAGGCCGTATGTTGGTATCAGTTATGCTGGCTAACAATGAAACGGGCGTTTTACAGCCGATTTCAGAGATTGCATCTCTGGCAAAAGAACATGAGGCTTTCATCCATTGCGATGCGGTACAGGCCTTCGGCAAGATCCCCGTCGATTTCGAGGCGCTCGGGGTCGACTATATGTCGCTGTCTTCACATAAGATTGGTGGCCCAAAAGGCGTTGGCTGCCTTGTGGTTCGGGCGGGCCTTGATGTGAAGCCTTTCGTGCATGGTGGTGGTCAGGAAATGGGGCGGCGTTCCGGTACGGAAAACCTGCCTGGCATAGGCGGGTTTGGTATGGCTGCGAGCATGGTGCCTGACCTCTTGGCCCAGATGGAGGAACTGCAGCAGTGGCGCGACAGCCTTGAAAGTGACATGCGTAGTGCCTCAAACGACGTGGTGGTAATGGGTGATGCAGACAATCGCCTGTCTAATACGCTGAATATTTCTATGCCTGGGGTCGATAATGACGTGCAACTCATGGCGCTCGACCTGGCAGGCTATTGTGTGAGTGCCGGGTCTGCCTGTTCGTCGGGGAAAGTTTCCGTATCGCACGTTTTGCAGGCCATGAATGTACCCCCCGATATTGCGAGAACGACGCTACGGATCAGTTTGGGCTGGAATACACAGCAGCAGGAAGTTGAGGCCTTTGCAGAGGCATGGAAAGATATCTATAGCCGTAAAGCTGCAAAGGCAGCCCCGTAATGGCTGATATACCCAATCGCCCCATCTATATGGATTATCAGGCAACCACGCCGCTGGATGAGCGCGTGTTGGAGGCCATGATGCCGTATTTCGCCGAGCATTTTGGCAACCCGCATTCCACGACCCACAGCTTTGGCTGGATGGCGGAAGAGGCGGTCGAAAAAGCACGGGGTCGAATTGCCAGTCTGATTGGTGCATCGGCGGATGAAATTATTTTTACGTCCGGTGCAACTGAGGCCAATAATTTGGCGATCAAGGGCATGGGGCGGGCCTATAGTCACCATCGCAATACCATCATCACTGTAGAGACAGAGCATAAATGCGTTCTTGAAAGCGCCACACAAATGGCGCGGGAAGGGATGAATATCGTCTATCTCCCCGTTGGTGCTGACGGACTGGTCGATCTGGATATATTTGCCGCGGCACTGAACGACGACGTGTTGTTGGTATCTGTCATGGCCGTCAATAATGAGATTGGTGTCATCCAGCCTATACGGGAGATGGCCGCCCTATGCCGTGAGAAGCGCATTTTCTTCCATACGGATGCAGCCCAGGCGCTTGGCAAAATGCCGCTCGACGTTGTGGACATGAATATCGATCTTATGAGCCTCTCTGCCCACAAGATTTATGGCCCGAAGGGTGTTGGCGCGCTTTACGTGAGAAGAGAATCCCGTGCACGGCCAGAACCCGTTCTTTCAGGGGGCGGTCAAGAAGGCGGCCTGCGGTCTGGTACGCTCGCCCCAGCTTTATGTGTTGGGTTTGGCGAGGCCTGCGAGGTGGCGGCTGCCGAAATGGATGCGGATCTTGAGCGCTTGCAATGCTATTTTGACAGGATAATCGGTGCGCTTTGCGCTCCAGAACGGGGTGTTCAACTGAACGGGCACCAGCGCCAGCGCTTTCCGGGTAATATCAATATCAGCATAGAAGGTTTAGACGGCGAATTGCTGTTGTCATCAATCCGTGACCTGGCGGTATCCAGTGGTGCGGCCTGTGCGTCTGCCGTTTCTGGTCCATCCTATGTATTGCAGGCAATAGGTGTGCCGGAGAATCTGGCAGAAGCCAGCCTGCGCATTGGCTTGGGTCGGCAAACAACAGACGCTGAAGTCGACTACGCAATAGACTTTCTTCTACAGGCCATCGAACAGCTCAGAAAGAAAGCATGATGCCAAAGGTTATTTTTATATCCGCCGACGGTGAACAGCGAACAGAATGTAGCGCAGAAAGTGGCGATACGTTGTTAACCGTTGCGCATGAGAATGACATCGATATCGAAGGGGCCTGTGAAGGCTCTATGGCCTGTTCCACCTGCCATATTGTTGTTGGGGCTGACTGGTTCAACAAATTGTCGCAAGCCTCAGAATTCGAGGAAGACATGCTCGACCTGACCTATGGCGTTAAACCGACATCGCGGTTGGGCTGCCAAATTGAAGTGACAGAAGAATTGGACGGGTTGGAGGTTAGCCTACCGGAGCAGACGGTCAACATGAGCATGTGAGATGCCGGTCAGCGCTGAATATTCCGCCTATATTCTTGAGATGCTGGAACCCCTGGAAGGGGCAAGTATCAGGCGCATGTTCGGGGGTGCTGGCGTGTTCTGCCACGGTGCCATGATTGCCCTGATCATCAATGACAGGCTCTATTTCAAGGTCGATGATGGCAACCGCCAGGACTTTGAAGATGAAGGCTGCGAGCAGTTTATTTATGAAGCCAAGGGCGGCAAACGTGCATTGATGTCTTACTACGAGGCGCCGGACTATCTCTATGATGATGGCGAAGAGATGGTGGAATGGGCCATCAAAGCATTGGAAGCCGCTTTGCGGGCAGATGCCGCCAAGCCACCATCACAACGAAAGAGAAAATCTTAGTCTTCTTTCGGTTCCGACTCGCTTGGTTCTGAAGCAGTTTCACCAGCATCGGCCTCAACAGGAGCATCTCCTGATGTCTCTTCTGAAGCTTCTGCTTTTTCTGTGCTCTCTGCCTTTTTGGAGCGGCGGGTCCGGCGTCGCTTAGGCTTTTCCTCTGCCTTTTCTTCAACAGCAGGTGCTTCTGCTTCGGCCTCGACAGGTAGCTCTGCTTCTGGTGCTTCGGGTGTGTCGACCACTTGCTCTTCAGCAGGCTCTTCCTTCTTGGCCTTCTTGGAAGAAGTCTTTTTCTTTTCGTCGCTATCTTTCTTGGAGGTCGCCTTCTTCTTCGTGCTCGCAGTCTGTTTGGATGCAGTCTTCTTGGGCGCAGCCTTTTTCTTGGTCTTTTTGGGCTCTTCTGCCTCATCTTCTTCCGGCTTGGAAGACTTGCGAGAGCCAGGGATCACAACCGGCTGTAGCAAGAAGGCAGGTGTATGATCGCCCAATCCCTTAATGCCATTGGGTTCGGGGATTTTGTCACCGTGTTCTGTGCGGCGTGGTTTCTGCTGACGCTCGCTCCGATCAGTCTTTTCTTTGCGATGAGGGTGCTTTTGCGCTGTGCCGGCGTCGTGACCGCGGGGCGGGTGCAGGTCTTCATCCTGCTTCACGGTCTTTGTTTCCTGGTTCTTGTCGCGGTTATTGCGTCGGCCACCACGACGGCGCCCACGCTTGCGCGGCTTATCATCCGCTTCACTCAACAAGGCATCAACTTCCTCGGCATCTCCCTGATCAAAGAGGGGGATAGACTTGCCGATCATGTCATGAACCGCGGCCAGGAATTTGGCATCGAGCGGGGAAGAGATCGTGAAAGCGCGACCAGACCGGCCAGCGCGACCCGTACGACCAATGCGGTGGATATAGTCTTCAGCATGGTTGGGCACGTCGAAGTTAAACACGTGCGAAACGGCTGAGATGTCCAGCCCACGCGCTGCGACATCACTGGCCACCAGAATGGTGATATCATTTGCCTTAAAGGCATTCAGGACTTCCATACGGCTGCCCTGGTCCATGTCACCGTGCAGGGCGGCTGCACTGTGGCCATGCTTTTTCAGCGACTTGGCCACAATATCGACGTCCTTCTTGCGATTGCAGAACACAATGCCGCTGCCTATTTCTTCGCCCCCGATCAGCGCACGCAGGCGGTTGCGCTTGGCCTTTGCATCCTTGGATTTCTCCATAACCAGGAACTGTTCAACAGTTTCAGCCGGCGACGTAGGACGGGCGACCTCGATCTGCTTGGGGTCATCAAGGAACGTGTCAGACAGGCGCTTGATTTCCGGCGGCATGGTTGCCGAGAAAAACAGCGTCTGATGCCGTTGAGGCATCAGCTTGCAGATGCGTTCAATATCGGGGATGAAACCCATGTCGAGCATACGGTCTGCTTCATCAACCACAAAAATTTCAACGCCGGACATCATCAGGCGTCCGCGTTCAAAATGGTCGAGCAGGCGGCCAGGGGTCGCGATCAGCACATCTACACCGCGGTCCAGGGCCTTGTTCTGGTCTTCAAAGCTGACACCCCCAATGAGCAGAGCCATGGAAAGCTTGTGATACTTGCCATAGGTCTCGAAACTTTCAGCCACCTGGGCGGCCAATTCACGGGTCGGCTCCAGGATCAAGGACCGGGGCATGCGGGCCCGCGCGCGGCCTTGCGACAGGATGTCGATCATTGGCAGGGTGAAACCGGCAGTTTTACCAGTGCCTGTCTGGGCAATGCCCATAACATCGCGTCCCTGAAGGACGACAGGAACAGCCTGTTTCTGGATGGGTGTGGGCGTTTCGTAGCCTGCTTCTGTAACAGCTCGCAACGTTTCGTCGGCGAGCCCCATAAGGTCAAAGCTCATGCAGAGTGCTTTATCCGACGCATCAGGCACCAATCTGAGCGTTTGTTGCGTCTATTGGCGGTGCCTTTGCGTCAACTTTTTAGTTGTTCTTAGACGTCTGCGGGCACCATAGGCAGTTTGCCGCCAAAGTCAACGATTCTGCGGGACTAGGCTGTTTGAAACTTTGACCAAATGCAAGATCGAGGATCAGATATCAATCTCGTCCACATTGGGCGCATTCTTCTGGATGAAATCGTAGCGTAATTCTGGCTTTTTACCCATCAGACGCTCGACCAGATCTGACGTTTCTTCCTTCTCGACAAAGCCGGGCGGCAGGGTCACACGCAGCAGGGTGCGGCTGGCCGGGTCCATGGTTGTGTTCTTCAGCTGGGCAGGGGGCATTTCACCCAGGCCTTTAAAGCGGCTGATTTCCACCCGCTCATTGCTGTTGAACTCGTCTTCCCAGATCTGATCTTTCTCCGGATCATCCATGGCATAGAAGGACTTGCCCTTGTGCGCCAAGCGATAGAGCGGCGGTTGTGCGAGATACAGATGACCCTGTTGCACCAATTCAGGCAACGCCCTGAAGAAGAAGGTCATGAGCAGCGTTGCGATATGGGCACCATCAACGTCAGCATCCGTCATGATGATGACTTTCTCATAGCGCAAGTCCTGCTCACGATATTTTTCACCCAAACCACAACCCAGAGCCTGGATCAGGTCTTTAAGCTCTTGGTTGGCATTGATCTTGTCCTGGCTGGCATTGGCAATGTTCAGAATCTTGCCACGCAGAGGCAATACCGCCTGTGTCGCCCGGTCACGGGCCTGTTTGGCAGACCCGCCAGCAGAATCACCCTCAACGAGGTAAATTTCCGTGCCATCAGCGCCACCACGGGAACAATCCGTCAATTTACCGGGTAGGCGCAACTTTCGGGTTGCGGTCTTCCGGCTGATTTCCTTTTCCTGCTTGCGTCGTTGGCGTTCTTCAGCGCGCAGAACGGCATAGGCGAGCAGGGCATTGGCCAATTCTGGCGCGCCAGAAAGCCAGTGGTCGAAATGGTCGCGCATGGCGGCTTCAACCAGCTTGCTGGCATGGGCACTGGCCAATTTTTCTTTGGTTTGGCCCTGGAATTGCGGGTCCGGCAGGAAGACGGACAGCAATACCACGACATTACCCAACAGATCATCGGCCGTGATGGAAGAGGCGCGGCGGTTGTTCACCAGTTCGCCGTAAGCTTTGAGGCCTTTGACGAGGGCAGACCGCATGCCGGCTTCATGGGTGCCGCCTTCGGGGGTCGGTATTGTGTTACAGTAGGAATTGATAAAACCATCGCTGCTCAGCGGCCAAGCGATGGCCCATTCAACGCGACCGACCTGGTCATTGCTGTCTTCGCCAGCAAAGGAGGCTTGGCCGTCAAATGCGCTCGGTGTCACCGTTGCGGAGTCGCCCAACTCCTGATGAAGAAAGTCCAGCAAGCCATTGGGAAAATGAATGGTTTCTGAAACCGGCGTTTCATCTCCAGCCTTGATCTGGTTTTCTGCGCAGGACCAGCGAATCTCCACACCCCGGAACAGATAGGCCTTGGAACGGGCCATGCGATACAGGCGTTTGGCCGTCAGCGCAGCCTTTTCGCCAAAGATCTCCGGGTCCGGCATAAAGGTTACAGTGGTGCCGCGCCGGTTTTTGGCGGAACCCATTTTGGTGAGTTTGGATGTTGCATCACCGCGTGAGAATGTTTGTTGCCAGGCTTCCTGGTCGCGCACCACTTCGACTTCCAGACGTTCTGAAAGGGCGTTTACGACGGAAATACCCACACCATGCAGGCCGCCCGATGTCTGATAGGCACCGCTATTGAATTTACCGCCCGAATGGAGCGTCGTGAAAATCACTTCCAGCGCCGATTTGGTCTTGTATTTGGGGTGTCTGTCAATCGGGATGCCGCGGCCATTGTCGCGGATCATCAGGGACCCGTCTGCATTCAGGCACATCTCGATGCGCGTGGCGTGACCGGCTACGGCTTCATCCATTGAGTTGTCGAGTACTTCGGCAGCCAGATGGTGCAATGCCTTATCGTCTGTACCACCGATATACATGCCGGGACGACGACGGACAGGCTCCAGTCCCTCAAGAACCTCAATATCCTTGGCGGAATAGTCTTCCTTGCCCTTGGGGGCGGAGGCAAATAGGTCGTCTGATGCTTTGGATTGCGCCATTTTCTCTTAGGTGTCGGTGAATCGAACACACAGTATAGAGTAGTAGCGGCCTACAAACACCAAGATATAGTGGGTTTTGCGAAAAAGTAGGCGATGCAGCTTGTGACCGCGTTATTCGCCTTCTGTTTCAGTCTGTTGCAGCGCGCGCATGTCTCGTTGGAGGTTACGATAAGCCACAACAAGGGCGTCAAATCGGTCTTGCAGGGCGTCGAACACCTTTTGACGGGCGTTCAAAGAAATCAGGTGGTAGGCCGTTGGCTTCACTGAGCGCGGCCAAGGCGTCGGCACTGCGGGCGTTGGCGTCCTGCAAGCTGGCCTGCATCATGGATTGCTGAGCCATTTGCTGCTGATGGCTGCGTAAAAGCTTTGACGTATCTTCACTACAGGTTCTCAGGTTCCGATTGAGTTGACGTGTCAGGTCTCGATATTGCCGTTCCAGCCGCTGATAGTCTGAACGGGATACATAGGAGCCCAAGCAGTGGCTGCTGTCATAACGGCCATAATGGGGGTCTGCCATCGTGCTGATGGGGGCCAGACTGATGATCAGGGCTAACAGGATACCGCGCATGGTCTGCTCCATTTTTCTAGGCCATCCTGATTAAGAGAATAGGTAGACAGCGGCCTCCGGGCAAAGAAAAAGCCCTGGGGAAACCCCGGGGCTTGATCTGTTGATTTGCAGTACCGCTTAGGCGCTGTAGTACATGTCGTACTCAACGGGGTGCGGGGACTGAGCCAGGCGGGTGGCTTCTGCCTGCTTCAGTTCGATGTAGCCATCGATCTGATCATCGTTGAATACGTCACCGGCCTTCAGGAAGTCACGGTCAGCGTCCAGCGCGTCGATAGCTTCCTGCAGAGATGCACAAACGGTTGGTACGCTGGCCAGTTCTTCAGGCGGCAGAGCGTACAGATCCTTGTCCATGGCATCGCCCGGGTGGATCTTGTTCTGGATACCGTCAAGGCCAGCCATCAGCATGGCAGAGAAGGCCAGGTACGGGTTGGAAACAGCATCCGGGAAGCGAACTTCAACACGCTTGCCGTTGGGGCTTGGTGCGAACGGAATACGGCAGGAAGCAGAGCGGTTCCGGGCAGAGTATGCCAGCAGCACAGGTGCTTCAAAGCCCGGTACCAGACGCTTGTAGCTGTTCGTGGAAGAGTTGGTGAAGGCGTTGATCGCCTTGGCGTGCTTGATGATGCCACCAATGTAGTACAGAGCTGTTTCAGACAGGTCTGCATACTGGTTACCAGCAAACATCGGCTTGCCGTCCTTCCAGATAGACTGGTGAACGTGCATGCCAGAACCGTTGTCTTCTGCAACAGGCTTCGGCATGAAGGTTGCCGTCTTGCCGTAAGCGTGCGCAACGTTGTGTACGCAGTACTTGTAGATCTGAACACGGTCAGCCGTGGTGATCAGGGTGCTGAACTTGATGCCCAGTTCGTGCTGGGAAGCGCCCACTTCGTGGTGATGCTTTTCAACTTCAACGCCCATGTCTTTCATGGTGGCGAGCATTTCTGCACGCAGGTCAACGCCCTGGTCAACCGGATTAACCGGGAAGTAACCACCCTTGACGCGCGGACGGTGGCCAAGGTTGCCGCCTTCCATTTCAGCGCCAGAGTTATAAGGACCTTCAATGTCGCTGAATTCATAGAATGCGCGATTGTAGCTGGATTCGAAACGAACATCGTCAAAGACGAAGAATTCAGGTTCCGGGCCGAAATAGGCTGTGTCACCAATACCGGCAAATTCCATATATTTCAGAGCAGCTTTTGCTGTTGAGCGCGGGTCACGACCATATGGTTCGCCAGTGGTTGGCTCCAGAATGTCGCAGGTGATGATCAGTTGCGGCTGGGCTGCAAACGGGTCCATAACAGCTGATTCCAGGTCGGGCATCAGGGTCATGTCAGATTCGTTAATGCTCTTCCAACCGGAGATGGACGAACCGTCGAACATAACGCCATCGGCGAACATGTCTTCGTCAACGGCGTCGACGTCCATGGCAACGTGATGCCACTTGCCGCGAGGGTCTGTAAACCGCAGGTCGACAAAGGCGATATCTTCGTCTTCGATCTTTTTGAGGATGTCTTGGACAGTAGTCATAGAAGGGTTACCTCTTGCTTTTAGTCTTGCTTCAGATGGGTGAGTAGAAAAGGGGACTTGCCTTATATGGCTTCGTCGCCCGTTTCACCAGTGCGGATGCGGATTGCCTCATCAATCGTACTGACGAAAATTTTACCGTCGCCAATCCGACCGGTATTGGCGGCAGTCTGGATGGCTTCGATAGACTGTTCGAGCAACGAATCCTGAATGACGACTTCCAGCTTCACCTTGGGCAGGAAATCGACAACATATTCAGCGCCGCGATACAGCTCTGTATGGCCTTTTTGACGACCAAAACCCTTGGCTTCGGTCACGGTGATACCCCCCAGGCCAACTTCATGAAGGGCTTCCTTCACTTCGTCCAGCTTGAACGGCTTGATGATGGCTTCGATCTTTTTCATTTAGCAACTTCCCTCGTGTTGAATGAAGAAAAAGGTGTTCTGCGGAGTAAGAAAGCATTAATCGTGCCAACTCTCTTCTGGCAGGGAAAGCCGCTGCTTTGGCGGATCAATAGGGCATCCGGAGCCCATCCAATTGGTAGTTTTGTCTAATTAATAGCCATCTTGCCTAATATGTATGCAGAATAGAACATCTTGAGGGGTCGCCATTGCCAATTTGCGTCGTTAGGCTTGGGCCTGAAAGACGTGTTCAATCATAAAAGAAGCCATGAAAGAAAAAAACTCGGTCATTAACGCTCTGCCGACGACAATTTTTACGACCATGTCGGCATCAGCCCGTCAGCATGACGCCATTAATTTGGGGCAGGGGATCCCTGCCGATGATGGGCCTGCACCGTTGCTTCAGAAAGCGGCAGACTTTTTGATAGAGGGACCCAATCAATACCCACCGGGGGATGGTCTACCCGACCTGCGACAGGCGGTAGCTGCTGCCAATAAGCGTTTCTATGGACTTGACGTTGATTGGAAAACCCAGGTGCTGGTGACGTCTGGGGCGACGGAGGCACTGACAGACTCATTGCTCGCATTGCTAAACCCGGGCGATGAGGCCATTTTGATCGAGCCTTACTATGATTCCTATCTGCCGATTATAGAATTAGCGGGGGCGACGCCGCGTTTCGTGCGGCTTCATGCACCTGATTGGTCGCTCTTTGAAGAAGAGTTGCGCCGGGCATGTTCCAGCAAAACCAAATTGCTTATGTTGAATTCACCGATGAATCCCACCGGCAAGGTCTTCAATGCTGAGGAACTGGCGTTGATCGCCGGTTTGGCGGAAGAATTCGACTTTTACGTCATCTGTGATGAAGTCTATGAGCATCTTGTTTTTGACGGCCAAGAGCATCAACCTCTTATGATTCTACCAGGTATGGCCGAACGATGTGTGCGGGTTGGGTCGGCCGGCAAGACATTCTCTGTCACGGGCTGGAAGGTTGGCTACATTACCGGCGCCGCGCATCTGATCGAGGCAATCGGCAAGGCCCACCAATTTATGACATTCACCACACCACCCAACTTGCAACGAGCCGTTGCCTGGGGGCTGGAGCAGGATGATGACTGGTTTCATGACTTGGCGGCCCCGCTTGAAAACCGGCGTAACCTGTTATCCAACGGCCTTGCGGATATAGGCTTCACCGTCATGCCCTGTGGCGGCACGTATTTTGTGACGACGTTGATCGACAATCTCGGTTTTGAAGGTGACGATTTGTCGTTTTGCCAGACAATTACTGAGCAAGCGGGTGTTGCAGCCATCCCGCTCAGCCCGTTTTATGGGGCTGATCCGGCCCGAAATCTGGTGCGGTTTTGCTTCTCAAAGACCGAGGATGTGCTGGAAGAAGCAATTCATCGATTAGGCCGCTTCTTCTGACTTGCAACGACGAAAAGTTAGGCGTATTAAACACCCGCTTCGCGATGGTGGCTGTAGCTCAGTTGGTTAGAGCGTCGGATTGTGATTCCGAAGGTCGCGGGTTCGACCCCCGTCAGCCACCCCATTGCGACCCTTCCCAAACATTACAGAAAATAGGCAGAAATTCGCTGCCAGCGGCAGTTAGGCCGTGGTGTTAGGGCTGCTTTTGGGGAACAATAGCGGCATGACTCGCAATCAGATACAGAACCTCCATTGCCTCCTGCCGCCAGAGCAGATGTATCAGGCGGATGCGTTGGCTGTTGAAGCCGGTATTTCAAGCATCGATCTGATGGAAAACGCCGGGCAATCCATCGTTGATGAGATGATGTCCCGGTATGAACCGGGACCTGTCGCTGTGCTCTGCGGTCCGGGCAATAATGGAGGGGACGGCTTTGTTGTCGCGCGTCTGCTGCAGGAAGCTGGCTGGCCGGTGCGTCTGGGCTTATTGGGCGGCATTTCAGCGCTGAAAGGCGATGCGGCCCATATGGCTGGCCTATGGCAGGGCGACACAGAGCCATTGGGCAAAGACCAGTTGTCGGATGCTGCCTATATCGTGGATGCCCTGTTTGGTGCTGGTCTGTCTCGACCATTGCAGGGTTTGCCGGCGGAAATGATCGAAAAGGCCAATAAATGCGATGCTATCCGCATTGCAGTTGATGTGCCGTCTGGATTGAGCGGCGAAACAGGGCAGGTTGCAGGTATTGTCCTTGATGCCGACCTGACAGTGACCTTCTTCCGCAAGAAGCCGGGTCACACTCTTTTACCCGGTCGTCAACATTGTGGAGAGATCGTCTGCACGGATATCGGCATTCCTGATTCTGTATTTGAGGGTATAGGTCCAACTAATTGGGAAAACAGGGTTTCTTTGTGGCGCGACGTGTTCCCCTGGCCGCAAATTGACACCCATAAATATCGTCGGGGTCATCTGGTCGTTGCATCGGGCCCTTTGGCGCAGGGCGGGGCTGCACGACTTGCCGCACGCGGCGCCTTGCGGGCAGGGGCAGGGCTTGTCACCGTCGCTTGTCCGAAAGGGGCCGTGTTGGCACATGCATCGCGGCTCGATGCCATTATGGTCCGCGGTGTCAGTGACATGGCAGCAGTGTTGGAAGATGATCGAAAAAATGCATTCGTATTGGGGCCTGGCAATGGCATTTCTGACCGAACCAAGGATAATGTTTTACAGGTATTGGCTTCGGGGCGTGCAGCTGTCTTGGATGCCGATGGCTTGTCTTGTTTCGCAGACTCTCCTGAATCGCTGTTCAAAGCCGTTCAGAGTAACGTGGTGCTGACACCTCATGACGGCGAATTTACGCGTCTTTTTCCCAACATAACAGGTGGAACGCGTCTTGAACGCGCCCGTGCGGGGGCTGAAGCTTCCGGCTGTATTGTCGTCCTCAAGGGCGCGGATAGTGTCATTGCCGCCCCCGATGGGCGGGCAGCAATTAACACGAATGCACCGCCAACTCTGGCAACAGCGGGTTCTGGTGATGTCCTGGCGGGCATCATCGGTGGATTATTGGCCCAGGGCATGCCCGCCTTTGAGGCCGCCTGCGCTGGCGTATGGCTGCATGGGCAATCAGCGCTCAACTTTGGGCCGGGCCTGATTGCAGAAGACATCCCTGAATTTATCCCCTTGGCCCTGGAAGACCTTGAAGAAGAAGCAAGAAGCTATGTCTGAAGAAAATATCTCTGATCCTGTTGTCATTTGTTCCTATGCCCGTACCCCGCAAGGGAGTTTTCAGGGTAGCCTTTCCAGCCTTTCCGCGACGGAACTCGGGGCTATTGCTGTTGAGGCAGCCGTAGACCGGGCAGGGGCGTCAACAGATGCCATTGATCAGATCTTCATGGGCTGTGTGTTGCCTGGCGGTCTTGGGCAGGCCCCAGCACGCCAGGCGGCTTTGGGTGCAGGATTATCCCTCGGTACGCAGGCAACCACGGTCAATAAAATGTGCGGCAGTGGTATGCAGGCTGCCATCATGGCCCATGATGCACTCAAGGCAGGGAGTGCAGATGTTATCGTTGCTGGCGGGATGGAGAGCATGACCAACGCGCCATACCTGCTAGCGAAACATCGCTCGGGTGCTCGCATCGGGCACGATGAGATTAAGGATTCCATGTATCTCGATGGGCTGGAAGACGCCTATGCCCCCGGCAAGCTCATGGGCGCTTTTGCGGAAGACTCAACGCGGGCTTACCAGTTTACGCGGGAAGACCAGGACGCCTATGCCATTGAGAGTTTACGCAGGGCCAATGCAGCCATTGGCGCAAAGTCCTTTGAGCGCGAAATGGTACCGGTCACTATATCTAGCCGGGCAGGGGACGTCCTTGTAGACGACGATGAGCAGCCCGGTCGCAGCAGGCCGAAGAAAATCCCGAGCCTAAGGCCTGCTTTCGCCAAAGATGGCACCATTACGGCCGCGAATGCGTCTTCTATTTCAGATGGCGCCTCAGCGCTTGTGTTGGCGCGTCAAAGCATTGCTGAATCACAGAGCCTCAACGTCGTGGCTAAATTTGTTGCCCATGCCGCCCATGCAGCGGAACCGGGGCAATTCACCACTGCACCTGTACCCGCCATGAAGAAGGTTCTGGACCGGGCAGGTTGGGCCGTTAATGATGTTGACCTGTTTGAGGTGAATGAAGCCTTTGCCGTTGTCGCCATGATTGCCATGCGTGACCTGAACATCCCGCATGAAAAGCTTAATATTTACGGCGGCGCGTGTGCGCTGGGCCATCCCATTGGGTCTTCTGGTTCCCGCATTATGGCCACGTTGCTTGCAGCCCTTCAGGACCGCGGCCAAAAGCGCGGTGTTGCCTCTCTTTGTATCGGCGGTGGAGAGGCTACAGCTGTTGCCCTGGAGCTGATTTAAGCTCGACCGGTCATTAAGGTTACAAATTGGCCAAATTGCGCTTGGCTTTTTCTATGTGACATTGCTATAGGTGGCGCCCGAATTGGCATCCCGCTCTGCCGGGCGGGTGTCGGACCGGCTTTAAGTCCTTTCAGGCGGGCGTGGCGAAATTGGTAGACGCGCTGGTTTTAGGTACCAGTGGAGCAATCCGTGGGGGTTCAAGTCCCTCCGCCCGCACCAAGGAAAGTGTCGGTTCAGACCCTACCGGCAGTCATGATCCAACAACACAATTAACGGCTTTGGACAGATCCATGCAGATTGAAACAACCAGCTCTGAAGGGCTGAAACGCGCTTATAAAATCACCGTCGAGGCAGCTGCCATCGAAGAGAAGATGCAGGAAAAGCTGGTAAAAATTGCCGCTGACATCCGTATTGACGGTTTCCGTCCGGGCAAGGTGCCCGTTTCCCATGTGCGCCGCCTGCATGGCCAGGCCGTCCTGGGTGAAGTGCTGGAAGAAACGGTCAACACGTCTTCTCAGGAAGCGCTGGACAAGGACGCGGTCCGGCCCGCGCTGCAGCCCAATATCGAAATTGTAACCTTCGAGGAAGGCGTTGACCTCGAATACAGGATGGAAGTCGAAATCATGCCGGCCATCGAAACCGGTGATTTCTCCAAAATTTTCCTGGAGCGACAGGTCGCCAAGGTCGAAGATTCCGACATCGATGATGCCGTCAAGAACCTGGCCGAACAGCAGACCCGTTATGAAAAGGTCGAAGACGAAGGCTATGCTGCAGAAGATGGCGATGCCGTGCTGATCGACTTTGTCGGTAAAATGGACGGTGAGGCCTTTGATGGCGGTGCCGCTGAACAGTACCAGCTCGTGCTGGGCACCGGCAGTTTCATTCCTGGCTTTGAAGAGCAGCTCGTGGGCGTAAAGGCTGGCGACGAAAAAGCCGTCAATGTCACATTCCCGGAAGATTACAACGCTGCCCATTTGGCCGGTCAGGAAGCAGTGTTCGATGTCACTGTTCATGAAGTGCAGAAGTCTGTGCCTGTCGAAATTAACGATGAGCTTGCAACGCTGGTTGGTATGGAAAACCTGGAACAGCTGCGGGAACGCATTAGCGAACAGATCAGCGGTGAGCTGGGGCAGTTCGGCCGCGCCAAGCTGAAGCGGGCTCTGCTGGACGAACTGGCTGATATGCATGAATTTGACGTGCCGCCAGGCATGGAACAGATGGAATATGACCAGATCTGGCAGGAATTCACCCAGCAACTGGAAGCCGACGGCAAGTCTATTGAAGACGAAGACCAGTCAGAAGAAGAGCTGCAGGCCGAATACAAGACCATGGCCAATCGCCGGGTTCGTCTAGGCCTATTGTTGGCGCATGTCGGTGACAGCAATGAGATCACCGTCAGCGCTGAAGAACTGAATGGCGCCATTATGCAGGAAGCGCAGCGTTTCCCAGGCCAGGAAGCTCAGGTGTTCCAGTTCTATCAGCAGAATCAGGAAGCCATGCAGCAGCTGCGTGCGCCGCTCTATGAAGACAAGGTCATCGACTACATTCTTGAGCTGGCAACGGTAACAGAAGTGGAAGTTGATCAGGAAGAATTGATGCGCCTGCCGGATGCACCGGAAGAAGCAGAAGAGAAGCCGAAAAAGAAAAAGGCCGCGCCGAAGAAAAAGGCGGCCGCAAAGAAGGCGCCGGCCAAAAAGAAAGCCGCAGCCAAGAAAGACGACGACAAGGCAGAAAAAAAGAAGGCTGCACCGAAGAAGAAGGCTGCACCGAAGAAAAAAGCAGACTAATCTAATGGGACGGGGGCGTTCTGCCCCCGGCCGATCACTCGGCATCTCATTTAGATACAGAAGGTGGGTCTCGGGACCTTCCTCAAGGGGAGTAAGGAATGAACGACGTCGTAGAAACAGCCAGTGCTTTGATACCCATGGTCATTGAGCAGACCAATCGGGGGGAGCGCTCATACGATATCTACTCCCGTATGCTCAAAGAGCGGATCATCTTCCTGACTGGCGGCATTGATGACCACGTCGCCTCAGTTGTTACTGCTCAGCTGCTTTTCCTGGAAGCAGAGAACCCCAGCAAAGATATTGCCATCTACATCAACTCACCGGGCGGGATTGTGACATCCGGCCTGGCGATCTACGACACGATGCAATACATCAAGCCGAAGGTTTCGACGCTTTGCATTGGTCAGGCCGCTTCCATGGGGTCGCTGCTGTTGGCCGCTGGTGAAGCGGGTATGCGGTTTGCGTTGCCAAATGCCCGTGTGATGCTGCATCAGCCATCCGGCGGGGCGCAGGGGCAGGCCACGGACATTGAAATTCACGCGCGTGAAATTCTCGCGATCCGTGAACGCCTAAACAAAATCTATGTTGAGCATACCGGTCAGGACCTGGAAACGGTACAGAACGCCCTGGAGCGGGACAACTTCCTGACAGCAGATGAAGCCAAGGATTTTGGCATTATCGATGACGTTGTTGTACGTCGTCCTGACGTAGAAGCGGGCGACGAAGGCTAGATATTTTGGGGCTATTTGTTGGGCTCCAACAACATCTGGTTTGCTCCTGACAACGTAAAACAAGTTGATCGGTGCCGTGCTGCGCGGCTAGCATGGTGCCAAATCTACTCTGATTGGTGAAAAAATGACCAAAAACAGCGGTTCTGGCGACTCCAAAAATACTCTGTATTGTTCCTTCTGCGGCAAAAGCCAGCATGAAGTACGCAAGCTGATCGCTGGCCCTACCGTCTTCATTTGTGACGAATGTGTCGAACTCTGCATGGATATTATCCGTGAAGAGGCAAAGTCGACGGTCGTCCAGGCCGGAGAGGGTGTCGCCACGCCCGCAGAGATATGCAATGTGCTAAATGACTATGTCATCGGACAGGACAGGGCCAAACGTGTGCTCTCTGTTGCCGTGCATAATCACTACAAGCGCTTGAACCATGCTGCCAAAAACAGCGACGTGGAACTCTCCAAATCCAACATCCTGCTGGTGGGCCCAACCGGTTGCGGTAAAACGCTGCTGGCGCAAACGCTGGCCCGCATTCTTGATGTGCCGTTTACCATGGCAGATGCAACCACGCTGACCGAAGCCGGTTATGTGGGTGAAGATGTTGAGAATATCATTCTCAAGCTGTTGCAGTCCGCCGACTACAATGTCGAACGCGCACAGCGTGGTATTGTCTATATCGATGAAGTCGACAAAATCAGTCGCAAGTCTGACAACCCGTCAATCACGCGCGATGTATCGGGCGAAGGTGTGCAGCAGGCGCTGTTGAAGATCATGGAAGGCACGGTTGCCAGTGTTCCGCCACAGGGTGGGCGCAAGCATCCGCAACAGGAATTCCTGCAGGTTGATACTACGAACATTCTGTTTATTTGTGGTGGTGCTTTTGCCGGTCTTGAAAAGATCATTGACGCCCGTGGCATCGACAAGTCCATAGGCTTTGGGGCCAATGTTCAGGGGCCCGAGGAACGCCGCACCGGCGAAATCCTGGCTGAGGTAGAGCCTGAAGACCTGTTGAAATTCGGCCTCATCCCGGAATTTGTTGGTCGTGTGCCCGTCATCGCCACTCTGCAGGACCTGGACGAAGACGCGCTGGTTGAAATTCTGACCAAGCCAAAGAACGCGCTGATCAAACAGTATCAGGGTCTCTTTGCCATGGAAGAAGTAGACCTAAGCTTCACGGATGATGCGTTGCAGGCCGTGGCCGCTAGAGCTATTCAGCGCAAGACAGGTGCTCGTGGTCTGCGGTCCATCATGGAAAGCATCCTTCTGGAAACGATGTTCGAACTGCCGTCCTTGGAAGGCGTGGAAGAGATCGTCGTTAATCAGGAAGTCGTCGAAGGGCGTGCGCAGCCGCTTTATATCTATGCTGATCGACAGGATGACAGCATGGGCCAGGGGGCTTAGGCTCTCTGTCTGGCCGCCCGGTGGCGGTTGGATAAATTAAATTAGGTCAGGCCCCTTGACGTTCCTGTCGAGCATAGCCACTTAGACTATATCCAATAAAAACCGGCCCTCATCCCCGAGATCTGGTATACTGTTCAAAAATTAACACAAGATACAGGCTTGCCATGTCTAGTGACCAAAAACACCCCGTTCTGCCTCTACGCGACATTGTCGTGTTTCCACATATGATCGTACCGCTCTTCGTTGGTCGCGACAAATCGGTCCGCGCACTCGAAGATGTGATGAACGATGACAAGAAAATTTTCCTCGTCACGCAGAAGGATGCTGGTCAGGACGACCCGGTTGCAGGCGACCTGTATCAGATCGGCACCATTGCCTCGGTTCTGCAATTGCTGAAATTGCCAGACGGTACCGTCAAGGTATTGGTCGAGGGCGGCGCGCGTGCCCGGATCACCGAATTCCACGACAATCCTGACTTCTTTGAAGCTTCTGTAGAGATCATCGAGGAAGACGCATCCGACAATGATGACATTGAAGGGTTGGCGCGCACTGTTGTGACCCAGTTCGAGCAATATGTGAAACTGAACAAAAAGGTGCCGCCCGAGGTGCTGGTGTCCGTCAATCAGATCGAAGAGCCGGAACGCCTGGCAGATACGTTGGCATCGCACCTTTCCGTCAAGATTTCTGAAAAGCAGGAACTGCTGGAAATTACCAGTCCGACTGAACGCCTCGAGCGGGTGTTCGCGCTGATGGAAGGTGAGATTGGCGTTCTTGAGGTCGAAAAGAACATCCGTGGTCGCGTCAAGCGCCAGATGGAGAAGACCCAACGCGAGTACTATTTGAATGAGCAGATGAAGGCCATTCAGAAAGAACTGGGTGACGGCGAAGACGGCGGCGATGAGCTTCAGGAACTCGAAGAAAAAATCGAGAAGACCAAGCTTTCCAAGGAAGCCAAGACAAAAGCAGAAGCTGAACTGAAGAAGCTCAAGAACATGAGCCCGATGTCTGCGGAAGCAACGGTCGTGCGCAACTACCTGGATTGGCTGTTGGGTATACCCTGGGGCAAGAATCGCAAGGTTAAGCGCGACCTGAACAAGGCAATCGACATCCTTGATGCTGATCACTATGGCCTGGAAAAGGTCAAGGAACGCATTCTGGAATATCTTGCCGTGCAGCAGCGTACGCGAAAAATCAATGGTCCTATTCTGTGCCTCGTTGGTCCGCCGGGTGTTGGTAAAACATCACTGGGCAAGTCCATTGCCAAGGCAACAGGGCGTGACTTTGTGCGCGTATCGCTTGGCGGTGTGCGGGATGAAGCAGAGATTCGCGGGCATCGGCGTACCTATATTGGCTCTATGCCCGGCAAAGTTATCCAGAGCATGAAGAAGGCCGGTTCACATAATCCGCTTTTCCTTCTCGATGAGATCGACAAGATGGGTGCAGACTTTCGTGGTGACCCGTCTTCTGCATTGCTTGAGGTGTTGGACCCGGAGCAGAACGGCACATTTAACGACCATTATCTGGAAGTCGATTACGACCTGTCCAAGGTCATGTTCGTAACAACGGCCAATACGTTGAACATTCCCGGTCCGTTATTGGACCGTATGGAAGTGATCCGCCTGAGCGGTTACACAGAAGACGAAAAGGTAGAGATTGCCCGCTGCCATCTGATCAACAAGCAGATCAAGGCCAATGGCTTGAAGGCCGAGGAGTGGTCAATCACAGATGATGGCCTGCGTGACCTGATTCGCTATTACACGCGTGAAGCAGGGGTCCGTAACCTTGAGCGTGAAGTTGCAGGCCTTGTTCGCAAAGCAGTGCGCCAGATCGTATCTTCCGACGTTAAGTCTGTTGAAGTAACGCCTGAAAACCTGGGTGAGTTTGCGGGGATTCGCAAGTTCCGCTACGGCCTCGCCGAAGATGAAGATCAGGTTGGTGTTGTAACCGGCTTGGCCTGGACAGAAGTAGGCGGCGAATTGCTTTCTATTGAGTCGGTCAAGATCCCAGGCAAGGGCAAGATGACCATCACCGGTAAACTTGGTGATGTCATGCAGGAATCAATTCAGGCTGCAACCAGCTTTGTTCGTTCTAGGGCTGCCAGCTTTGGCATTCACCCTGAAGTCTTCGAGAAGCGTGATATCCATATTCACGTCCCCGAAGGTGCTGTGCCGAAAGATGGCCCATCGGCCGGCGTAGGGATGATCACGTCTATCGTTTCGGTGCTGACAGGGATCCCGGTTGATCGTCATGTTGCCATGACGGGTGAAATCACCTTGCGCGGACGGGTGTTCGCGATTGGTGGTCTAAAAGAGAAGATTCTGGCGGCGCATCGCGGCGGCATCAAGAAGGTTCTGATTCCCGTCGATAACGAGAAAGACCTGGCCGATGTCCCGGACAATGTGAAGGAAGGTCTTGAAATCATTCCGGTAAAAACGGTTGAAGAAGTTTTGGCCCATGCGTTGGTCGATGCTTTGGTGCCGATTGACTGGGAAGAGGACATTATTGGTGAGGTTGCCAAGGACAAGGGCACCGATCTTGAAGGTGTCGTGACCCACTAATCGGTTGCATTTAAAAAAAATGTAAAAAAGCGCCAAAAGGGGCGGTTTTGTGCGGCTTTTTGCTTGCTCGGTGAAGGGCTGCGCACTAAACTCGGGCCGTCTCTGTCGGGGGGCAAAACTAGTATAACATTTCCTGAATTGGGGGGTATGCCGTGAACAAGAATGATCTTATCGCCAGCGTTGCAGATTCTGCTGGTCTTTCAAAGTCTGACGCCAGCAACGCTGTTGATGCCGTATTGCAGGCCATTACCGACGGTCTGGCCGGCGGTGGTGAAATTCGCCTTGTTGGCTTTGGCACGTTCAGCGTTGCCAATCGTGCAGCAACAACGGGGCGTAACCCTCGTACGGGTGAAGCAATCCAGATTCCTGCTTCCAAGCAGCCTAAATTTAAGGCTGGTAAGGCGCTTAAAGACGCTGTAAACGGTTAATCCGTTTTTCGGGTGGTTCGTTCTAGACCACCCTATTTGTCACAGATGGTGATACGGGCGATTAGCTCAGTTGGTAGAGCATCTCGTTTACACCGAGAGGGTCGGCAGTTCGAGCCTGTCATCGCCCACCATCATTGTTTGTGATAGCAATCAGAGCGCAGTCAAATGACGCTCGGAAGGGGATCGCTTGCGCGGTCCCTTTTTTTGTTCTTTTTCTCGGTGTGATTCTTTCACGAAGTGAATCCTACAGAAAACTTTTATATGTCGGCCTGCCAGCTACGCGTTTAAAGACAACGGTTTGGGGTCCCTGATGCCGCAGAATTTAGGGCATCTTCCCGCTGCCAGAATATTCTTTAAAGAATGTGTTCTAACGCCTTGACAGGTGGGGAGGGGTGCCGTAAATCAAGCCCGCCTTTCGAGGAATTCGGGGGTGTAGCTCAGTTGGTTAGAGCGCTGGCCTGTCACGCCAGAGGTCGCGGGTTCGAGTCCCGTCACTCCCGCCATTTTATGGCTCATTATGTCGGCCATTCCTTCTTCCAGGGCGCTTCCTAAAACGTGAGAAAAACTTTCCCCTCTTGCCGCTGGTATTGGGCTTTGACACCAGTTTTGCCCGCTATATACTGCGCGCCGAATCATGACCCTCAGAGGAGACTGGCAGCCACAAGAGTTTTACCTTTTTCTTTTGGCCTTCTTGCCTTCTGAAAACGGGTAATTTGCTGTCATCTGATGAGGCGGTTTGCAGGCTAAGGACCGTGTCTATGGAAGAACTGCTACTCGAGTATTTGCCCATCCTTATCTTTTTGGGTGTCGCAATTGTACTGGCTGTCCTGTTTGTTGTGGGGGCCTTGCTGGTCGCCAAGCAGAATCCGGATAGTGAAAAACTGTCACCCTATGAATGTGGCTTTGAGCCCTTTGAAGATACGCGCGGCCAATTCGACGTGCGTTTCTATCTGGTGGCGATCCTCTTCATCATCTTCGACCTGGAAGTTGCCTTCCTGTTTCCCTGGGCTGTCAGCCTGGGTACTATCGGGCTGTTTGGCTTCTGGTCCATGGTTGTGTTCCTCGGCGTTCTGACAGTCGGCTTTATATACGAATGGAAAAAGGGAGCGCTGGAATGGGAGTAGAAAACACCCAAATACCGGAATCGCAGGACCTTGCAGAATCAACCGCTGCTTCCCGGGCGTATTTCCAGTCCCTGTCAGATGATTTGAGCGACAAAGGTTATGTCGTTGCCAAGCTGGATGATGTCATCAACTGGGCACGTACCGGTTCTCTTTGGTGGATGACTTTTGGCCTGGCTTGTTGTGCTGTAGAAATGATGCAGGCCAATATGCCGCGTTGGGATTTGGAGCGGTTCGGCTTCGCTCCCCGCGCTTCACCGCGTCAGTCGGATGTGATGATTGTTGCGGGTACACTGACCAACAAGATGGCCCCGGCCCTCCGCAAGGTTTATGACCAGATGCCCGAACCACGTTATGTGATCTCTATGGGCAGTTGCGCCAATGGCGGTGGTTACTACCATTATTCTTATTCTGTTGTTCGCGGCTGCGACCGCATCGTGCCGGTCGACATTTACATTCCAGGCTGCCCGCCAACGGCAGAGGCGCTGGTCTATGGCGTCATGCAGCTGCAACGCAAAATCCGCCGTACTGGCACGCTGACGCGTTAGGAAGACGAGCAACAGATGGATAATGACCTAGTTGAATTGGGCGAGACAATCAGTGACGCCCTGGACAACGAAATTGTTGAAAAGGTGATCAGCCATGGTGAGCTGACCATCACAACCCGGGCCGACTGCATCGTCAAAGTTCTCACATTCCTGCGAGACGACAGCCAGTGCAAGTTCAGCCAGCTGATCGATATTGCGGGTGTTGATTACCCCGAACGCACACAGCGTTTTGACGTTGTATACCATTTGCTGAGCATGAAGCAGAATCAGCGTGTCGCCGTAAAGGTCTGCACGGACGAAGAAACGCCTGTCCCCAGTGTTGCTGGCGTGTTCTCGACAGCAACATGGTTCGAGCGCGAATGCTGGGACATGTATGGCGTGATGTTCTCTGACAACCCGGATTTGCGACGCATCCTGACGGACTACGGTTTCCAGGGTTTCCCGCTGCGTAAGGACTTCCCATTGTCCGGATATGTTGAAGTTCGTTATTCCGACGAACATAAGCGTGTGGTTTACGAACCAGTAACGCTCACGCAGGACTTGCGGACCTTTGATTTCATGAGCCCCTGGGAAGGCGCAAAATACATCCTGCCCGGTGATGAAAAAGCCGAAGAAGCAGGGGAGGGTGAAGGCTAATGGCTGAAGTCCAACTCAAAAACTACAACATGAATGTTGGGCCGCAGCATCCTGCTGCCCATGGCGTTTTGCGTTTGATCACCGAACTCGACGGCGAAATTGTCGAACGTATTGATCCGCATATCGGCCTGTTGCATCGCGGCACCGAAAAGCTGATTGAAAACAAGACCTATCTGCAGGCCGTACCGTACTTTGACCGGCTCGATTATGTGTCGCCAATCAACCAGGAACATGCCTTTGCCCTGGCTGTTGAGCGCCTGCTGGAATGTGAAGTGCCTGAACGCGGCCAGTTGATCCGTATTCTCTATTCAGAAATGGGGCGTATTTCGAACCATCTGATGAACCTGACGACCCACGCCATGGACGTTGGTGCGATGACGCCAATTCTTTGGGCGTTTGAAGAGCGTGAAAAGCTCATGGTGTTCCGCGAACGGGCCAGTGGCGCACGTATGCATGCTGCTTATATCCGCCCAGGCGGTGTACACCAGGACCTGCCACCAGAATTGTTGGATGATGTCTGGGAATGGACAGAAACCTTCCCGGCCGTCATGCAGGACGTCGAGACCATGTTGGTTGAAAACCGCATCTTCAAGCAGCGCTGCGTTGATATTGGTGTAGCCACGGATGAAGAGGCCATGGACTGGGCCTTTACTGGTGCCTGCCTGCGGGGCAGTGGCATCGCCTGGGATCTACGCAAGTCTCAGCCCTATGATGGGTACGAAAAACTGAAATTTGACGTTCCCGTCGGCAAATATGGCGACTGTTACGACCGCTTTATCGTTCGTGTTGAAGAAGTAAAACAGGCTGTCAGCCTGATCCGTCAATGCCTGGAAAACATGAAGCCCGGCCCTGTTTCTTCCATGGACCGCAAAGTCGTACCGCCCAAGCGTACTGAAATGAAGCAATCGATGGAAGCGTTGATCCAGCATTTCAAGCTATACACTGAAGGTTACAAGGTGCCTGAAGGCGAGGTTTATGCCGCCATTGAAGCCCCTAAAGGCGAATTTGGTGTCTATCTCGTTTCTGATGGCTCCAACAAGCCCTATCGCTGCAAGATCCGGGCACCCGGATTTGCACATCTGCAGGCTATGGAGTTCCTGACCAAGGGACACATGCTGGCAGATATCCCGGCCATTCTTGGCTCCCTGGACATCGTATTCGGTGAGGTTGACCGATGAGCATGAGCGACATCAACACAGCCGACCAGCCTGCAACATTCGAGTTTTCGCCAGAAAACCTTGAAGAGGCTAAGAAGCACATCGCCAAATATCCTGAAGGCCGACAGGCCAGTGCGGTTATGCCGCTTCTGGATATTGCCCAGCGGCAATTCGGTGGTTGGTTGCCACAGGCGGCCGTTCGGCACGTTGCAGACATGTTGGACATGCCTGTTATTCGCGTGCTCGAAGTGGCCAGCTTCTACACCATGTACAACCTCAATCCTGTCGGGAAGAATTTCGTACAGGTGTGCACGACAACGCCTTGTTGGTTGCGTGGGTCGGATGAAGTTGTATCCGGCTGTAAGAAAGCTCTGGGCCTCAAGCCGGGTGAAAGCAGCGAAGATGGTGAATTCACGGTGATTGAGGTTGAATGCCTCGGTGCCTGCGCCAACGCACCCATGATGCAGATTGGCGACGATTATTATGAAGACCTTGATGAGGCGTCTACCATCAAGGTGCTGGAAGCCCTTAAAGCAGGGGAAACGCCTGAATCAGGGCCGCAGAGTGATCGTAAAGGCTCTGAACCTGCTGGTGGCCTGACTTCCCTTCAGGAGAACACCTGATGCTGAATGATAAGGATCGAATCTTTACCAATCTCTATGGGTTGCAGTCGCCTGGTCTGGACGGCGCGCGCGCACGTGGTGACTGGGACGGCACAGCCGACCTCATGGGTAAGGGCCAGGACTGGATCGTTGATGAAGTTAAAGCCTCTGGCCTGCGTGGCCGTGGCGGTGCTGGCTTCCCCACCGGTCTGAAGATGTCCTTCATGCCTAAGGAAAGCGACGGTCGCCCGCAATATCTTGTGGTGAATGCCGACGAAGGCGAGCCTGGTACCTGTAAAGACCGCGAAATCATGCGTCACGACCCGCACAAGCTGGTTGAAGGCTGCCTGCTGGCCGGTTTCGCCATGCGCGCGGAAGCAGCCTATATCTATATTCGCGGCGAGTTTTACCGTGAAGCGGAAGCGTTGCAGTCTGCCATCGATGAAGCGTATGCAGCTGGTCTGATTGGCGAAAACGCATCAGGTACTGGTTACAAGTTCGACGTCTATGTCCACCGGGGCATGGGCGCTTATATTTGTGGCGAAGAAACCGCTCTGATTGAAAGCCTGGAAGGCAAGAAAGGCCAGCCGCGCCTGAAGCCGCCATTCCCCGCCAATGTTGGTGTTTGGGGCTGCCCGACCACGGTCAACAATGTTGAGTCAATCGCTGTTATTCCCACGATCCTGCGCCGCACAGCGGCGTGGTTCGCTGGCCTAGGTCGTGAAAATAATACCGGTACCAAGATTTTCAGCATCTCTGGCCACGTCAACAATCCCTGCAATGTTGAAGAAGAAATGGGCATTCCCCTTAAGGAGCTCATTGAGAAGCATGCGGGCGGCGTCCGTGGCGGTTGGGACAATCTGCTGGCGGTTATTCCAGGCGGGTCTTCTGTTCCGGTCTTGCCCAAGAGAATCTGCGACACGGTGCTGATGGACTTTGATTCACTCAAGGCTGTTCAGTCTGGTCTAGGTACCGCTGCTGTTATTGTCATGGACAAGTCCACGGATATTGTTCGGGCGATTGCACGGCTTTCTTCCTTTTATCAGCACGAAAGCTGCGGGCAGTGCACGCCGTGCCGTGAAGGGACGGGTTGGATGGCCCGCGTAATGGACCGCATGGTGCGTGGCGAAGCCGAACCTGAAGAAATTGATTCCCTGCTCGACGTGACCAAGCAGATCGAAGGCCACACTATTTGTGCGCTGGGTGATGCTGCTGCGTGGCCGATCCAGGGTCTTATCCGTCATTTCCGGCCTGAGCTGGAAGCACGAATTGCCGCCGAGAAAGAAGCGGCCCGTAACCGGGTGGCATAGGAGCGAACATGCCTACACTGACGATTGATGGTGTTGAAGTCACCGTAGACGACGGCATGACATTGATGCAGGCCTGTGAAGAGGCCGGCGCAGAAATTCCACGTTTCTGTTATCACGACCGTCTGTCTATTGCGGGGAATTGCCGCATGTGCCTGGTCGAACAGGAAAATGCACCCAAGCCGGTTGCCAGCTGCGCGATGCCGGCAGGGGATGGCATGGTCATCCATACCAATACGCCTTCGGTGAAAAAGGCGCGGGAAGGGGTGATGGAATTCCTGCTGATCAACCACCCGCTGGATTGCCCGATTTGTGACCAGGGCGGTGAATGTGACCTGCAGGACCAGTCCATGGCCTATGGTGGCAACGACAGCCGCTATACAGAAAACAAGCGTGCCGTGACTGAAAAGAATATGGGTCCACTGATCAAAACGGTGATGACCCGTTGTATTCACTGCACACGCTGCGTCCGTTTTGCGGAAGAAGTGGCCGGTGTCGAAGAAATCGGCGCGCTGGGTCGTGGTGAGCATATGGAAATCTCGACTTATCTCGAGCAGTCCATGACGTCAGAGCTTTCCGGCAACGTCATTGACCTATGCCCGGTTGGCGCGCTGACCTCAAAGCCCTATGCCTTTACCGCCCGCTCTTGGGAGTTGGAAAAGACAGAAAGCATCGATGTTCATGACGCTGTTGGTTCCAACATCCGTGTTGATGTGCGAGGTCGTGAAGTCATGCGCATTCTGCCGCGCCTGAATGAAGACGTGAACCAGGAATGGCTCGCTGACCGCTCCCGCTTTGCCTATGACGGCCTCAAGAAGCGCCGTCTGGACAAGCCTTACATGCGTGTCGATGGCAAATTACAGCCTGTTAGCTGGGAAGAGGCCTTCAAGACCGTTGCAGATAAACTCGGTAACACGGACGCCAGTAAGATTGCCGCTATCGCCGGTGACTTGGCTGATGTTGAAGCCATGGTTGCCCTTAAGGACCTGATGCAGGCCGTTGGCTCATCCAACATTGACTGCCGTGAAGACGGCATTCTGCATGATGCAGGCAATCGGGGTTCTTACCTGTTTAATAGCACGATCAATGGTATCGACGAAGCTGATGCTATTCTGATTATTGGAGCTGATATTCGCTCAGATGCCCCAATCATCAATGCTCGCATTCGCCAGCGTTGGCTGACCGGCAACGCCAAAATTGCTATTATCGGTGAAAACACCGACTTGACCTATGATTATGACTATCTCGGCGCTGGCCCGCAGACCCTGCAGGAAGTGGCCGAGGGGAAGAACAGCTTCTGCGACATCCTCAAAGGCGCAGCAAACCCGATAATCATTGTCGGCAAGCAGGCGTTGGCGCGTGAAGACGGCCAGGCTATTGCAGCAACAGCTGCTGCCATCGCCGACGCAATTGGTGGCACTTACAATGTGCTGCACACCGCGGCTGGCCGAGTTGGTGGCCTTGATGTTGGCTTTGTACCCCAGGATGGTGGCCGCAACGTTGCCGAGATTGTTGCTGGTGCAGCCAGTGGCGATATTGACGTTGTCTACCTGCTGAATGCTGATGGCATTGAAGGTGAGGGGCTGGACAAGGCCTTTGTGATTTATCAGGGCTCACACGGTGATGCAGGCGTGAAGAATGCCGATGTCATTCTGCCGGGCGCGGCCTATACCGAAAAAGACGCGACCTGGGTCAACACCGAAGGTCGGGTGCAGCAGGGCCGTCGAGCAGCCTTCCCACCGGGTGATGCGCGCGAAGACTGGACAATTCTGCGCGCACTGTCTGGCGTCATGGGTAAAACGCTACCCTATGACACGCTGGGTGCGCTTCGTGCCCGCATGGTCGAAATTGCCCCGCAGTTTGATGTCTTGGATGACGTTACCGCTGCAGACTGGCAGGGTGCCGGGCAGGCTGGTGAATTGTCTGACGCCGTGTTCACGAATGATGGCGTTAACCACTACAAGGTAAACCCGATCTGCCGCGCATCTGAAACCATGGATGCCTGCGAACAGAACCGCGCCGAAATCTCTGAGGGAACTGGTACAAATGGCTGATTTCATTGATGTATACCTGATCCCGTTTTTGTGGATCCTCGGTGGTGTTCTGGCCATTGTTGTGCCGCTGCTGCTAGCTGTCGCCTATGTGATCTACTTTGATCGTAAAATTTGGGCTGCCATCCATTTGCGTCGCGGCCCGAACGTTGTGGGCCCCTGGGGCTTGCTGCAGAGTTTTGCTGACGGCCTCAAACTGCTGTTGAAGGAAACAGTGGTCCCCAGTGGCGCCAATAAGGGCGTGTTCTTCATCGCGCCCATGCTGATGTTTATTGTGGCTGCTGTTGCCTGGGCTGTGATCCCGTTTGATGAGGGCCTGGTATTGGCCGACCTTAATGTCGGTGTTCTGTACCTGTTTGCCATCTCTTCCTTGGGTGTTTACGGCATTATCATGTCCGGTTGGGCATCGAACTCACGTTACGCCTTCCTGGGCGCTTTGCGCTCTGCTGCACAGATGGTGTCCTACGAAGTCTCTATTGGCTTCGTAATTGTTACCGTGTTGCTTTGTGTAGGGTCGCTGAACCTGAGTGACGTTGTGATGGCACAGGAAAGCGCGTGGTTCTTTATCCCGCTTTTCCCGGTCTTTGTGATCTTCTTCATCTCGGCCCTGGCGGAGACAAACCGCCCGCCGTTCGACCTGCCGGAAGCAGAAGCTGAACTCGTTGCAGGGTATCAGGTGGAATATTCCTCGCTGACCTTTGCTCTGTTCTGGCTGGGTGAATATGCCAGCGTACTGCTGATGTGCGCCATGACCACTACATTGTTCTTTGGTGGTTGGTTGTCGCCCTTCGATAATTTTGTGTTCAACTGGATCCCGGGCATGGATGCCTTCAACGAATTCGTGCCGGGCGTCATCTGGTTCCTGCTGAAGACATTTTTCTTCTTCTTCATCTTCAGCTGGGTCAAGGCATCGGTGCCTCGCTATCGCTATGACCAGTTGATGCGTTTGGGCTGGAAAGTCTTCCTGCCTGTTTCTCTTGCTGCAGTTATCATTGTTGCCGGCTTCCTGGTCGGCTTCGATATGCTGCCCAATGCTGCATAGGGGATGGCCAATGAGTAGACTTGCACAGGCCGCCAAGACAGTTTTCCTTTGGGAATTCGTTGTCGCCATGAAGCTGACGCTGAAATACTTCTTCAAGCCGAAGCTGACGATTAACTATCCCTATGAAAAGGGGCCTATCAGTCCGCGTTTCCGCGGTGAACATGCGCTCCGCCGATATGACAATGGCGAAGAACGCTGCATCGCCTGCAAGCTTTGTGAAGCGATCTGCCCGGCACAGGCCATCACCATCGAGGCTGAGCCACGTGAAGATGGTTCCCGCCGGACTACCCGCTACGACATCGATATGGTGAAGTGCATTTATTGCGGCTTCTGCCAGGAAGCATGCCCCGTTGATGCCATTGTCGAGGGCCCGAACTTTGAATTCGCAACTGAAACCCGCGAAGAGCTTTACTATGACAAGGATAAGCTGTTGGCCAATGGTGAGCGCTGGGAGCAGGAAATTGCTGCCAATCTACGCGCTGACGCACCGTACAGGTAGGACGACAAGATGATTCTGCACGCGCTGACATTCTATTTATTCGCAGCGATTGCCGTGGCCGCAGGCTTCATGGTGATCTCCAGCCGCAACCCGGTTCATTCGGTTCTGTATCTGATCTTGGCCTTCTTCACCTCGGCCGCGCTGTTCGTGCTGATGGCGGCTGAGTTCCTGGCAATGATCATGCTGATAGTCTATATAGGCGCCGTTGCCGTGCTGTTCCTGTTTGTGGTGATGATGCTCGACATCAACTTCGTGGAACTGCGCAAAGGCTTCCTTCAATACCTGCCGATTGGCGCGCTGATTGGTGTGATCCTGGCGATTGAACTGATCTTTATCGTTGGCACCTGGACCTTTGGTGGCGACACCACATTGGTCGCTGCGACTGCCCAGCCCATGGTGATTGAAGGCGGCAATACTGAGGCCATCGGTAGGGTGCTTTATACGGATTACGTCTACGCCTTCCAGGCAGCGGGCATCATCCTGTTGGTTGCCATGATTGGCGCCATTGTGCTGACGCACCGCTCACGCCCGGGCGTTAAGAAACAAAACATTACTGAACAGGTTCACCGTTCACCAACCGAGGCGGTGGAACTGCGGGATATCCCGCCGGGTCAAGGCATCTAGGCGAGGGACGAGACTATGGAAATTGGACTTTCACATTATCTGACTGTCGCGGCCCTGCTGTTTACGCTCGGTGTGTTCGGCATATTCCTTAACCGGAAGAACGTGATCATCATCCTGATGGCTGTTGAGCTGATGCTGCTGGCCGTCAATATCAACCTGGTAGCATTTTCGGTCTTCCTGCAGGACATATCCGGGCAGATCTTCGCCATGTTTGTGCTGACAGTAGCTGCCGGTGAGGCAGCGATTGGCCTGGCCATCCTTGTTATTTACTTCCGTAATCGCGGTTCCATCGCGGTTGAAGATATCAGCCAGCTGAAGGGGTAAGGCCGTGCATGTAGCAATCGTCTTCCTGCCGCTTCTCGCGGCGATTATTGCCGGGTTTGGCGCCCGTTGGTTGGGTGACCGAGGTGCACAGCTGGTCACCAGCGGTACTGTGGTCACCTCTGCTGTCCTGTCTGTCGTCGTATTCTTCGACGTTGCCCTTGGGGGCAATTCGGCACAGGTGCATTTGTTGAACTGGGTCTCCTCCGGAGGGTTTGAGATCAGCTGGGCGTTGCGCATCGATACGCTGACAGCCGTTATGCTGGTTGTTGTTAATGGTGTGTCGTCCCTCGTGCATATCTATTCAATTGGCTATATGAGCCACGACCCGCACAAGCCGCGTTTCATGGCATATCTGTCATTGTTTACCTTTGCCATGCTGATGCTGGTAACCGCCGATAACTTCGTTCAGATGTTCTTCGGTTGGGAAGGGGTGGGCCTTGCGTCTTACCTGCTCATTGGCTTCTGGTACAAAAAGCCTTCTGCAAATGCTGCTGCCATCAAGGCCTTTGTGGTCAACCGCGTCGGTGACTTTGGCTTCATGCTGGGCATTCTGGCGATCTTCCTGGTCTTTGGGGCCATGGACTTTGATACGGTCTTTGCCGCGGCAGCCGGTCAGCAGGGCCAGACATTCAGCTTCCTGGGTTACGAAGTCGACGTGATGACAACCATCACCATGCTGCTGTTCATTGGCGCCATGGGTAAGTCGGCCCAGCTTGGGCTGCACACGTGGTTGCCAGATGCTATGGAAGGCCCAACGCCGGTATCCGCGCTTATTCATGCAGCTACTATGGTAACAGCCGGTGTGTTCATGGTCGCCCGCTGTTCGCCAATGTTCGAGCTGGCACCCGTCACGCTGGAATTCATCACCTTTATCGGTGCATCAACTGCATTGTTTGCCGCCACGGTTGGCCTGGTGCAGAACGACATCAAGCGTGTGATTGCCTATTCCACCTGCTCGCAGCTGGGTTACATGTTCTTCGCCCTGGGTGTTTCCGCCTATGGCGCTGCCATTTTCCACCTGTTTACACATGCCTTCTTCAAGGCCCTGTTGTTCCTGGGCTCCGGCTCCGTGATCCACGGTATGTCTGACGAACAGGACATGCGCAAGATGGGCGGTATCTGGAAGCACATGAAGGGCACCTATGCCATGATGTGGATCGGCTCGCTGGCTCTTGTCGGCGTGTTCCCGTTCGCTGGCTACTATTCCAAGGATATGATCCTGGAAGCCGCCTATGTGGCCCAGAATGGCTTTGCGCAATATGCCTTTGTCTTTGGTATTGCTGCGGCCTTCATGACGGCGTTCTATTCCGGTCGGCTTATCTTTATGACCTTCCACGGCAAGCCGCGGGCGTCTGAAGAAGTGATGAGCCATGTACATGAGTCACCCAAGGTGATGCTGATCCCGCTTTTGGTGTTGGCTGTTGGCGCTGTGGCCGCCGGTTTTGTCTTCTATGGTGACTTTGTTGGCGACAATTACGATGCGTTCTGGGGCTCTGCCTTGTTCCTGGCCGGGGATAATATCCTTGAGGCCGCACGTCAGGTCCCAACCTGGGTCAAGCTGTTGCCACTGGTGATGGGTGCTTTGGGCCTTGGGTTGTCCTGGGTGTTCTACATCTGGAAGCCTCGCATTCCCAAGACCTTGGCCGAGACTAACAGCCCAATTTACAATTTCCTGCTCAACAAGTGGTATTTCGACGAACTGTATGAGCTGATATTCATTCGCCCGGCAAAGTGGATTGGTTATCAGTTCTGGAAAATCGGTGATGGCAAGATCATTGATGGCTTTGGGCCCGATGGTGTCTCCGGCGCCATTGCCTGGGTGGCTGGCAAGGCGCGTCGTGTCCAGACGGGTTATCTGTATCACTATGCATTCGTCATGCTGATCGGGGTGGTGGCCTTGCTCACCTGGTATGGTTTCCAGCCGGGAGGCGTCCAATGATTGAGAATTGGCCCATCCTGTCCTTTGTGACATTCCTGCCGCTGATTGGTGTTCTCTTCCTCTTCCTGATCCGGGGTGATGAAGAAACGGTCGCGCGCAATTCCCGCAGTGTTGCGTTGCTGTTCACGATTGGCACCTTCTTGGTTTCCCTGCTGCTGTGGACGAATTTTGATAACACAACCGCTGACTTCCAGTTCGTAGAAGAGCGCGCTTGGCTACTGGGCGGGATCAACTATCGCATGGGTGTTGATGGTATCTCACTGCTGTTTGTCATCCTCACAACCTTTCTGATGCCGATCTGTATTTTGGCGAGCTGGAAAGCCATCACGAACCGCGTCCGCGATTACATGATCGCCTTTCTGATGTTGGAAACGCTGATGATCGGCGTTTTCTGTGCCCAGGATCTGGTGCTGTTCTACCTGTTCTTTGAAGCCGGCCTAATCCCGATGTATCTCATCATCGGCGTATGGGGCGGGGCACGTAAGGTATACGCGTCTTACAAGTTCTTCCTGTACACGCTACTTGGCTCTGTTCTGATGCTGCTGGCGATGATCGCCATGTATCTGGAAACGGGGACCACGAGCATTCCTGAGCTGTTGGCCTACGACTTTGACCCTGGCCTACAGACATGGCTGTGGTTGGCATTCTTCGCGTCCTTTGCCGTTAAGATGCCCATGTGGCCGGTTCATACTTGGTTGCCCGACGCTCACGTGGAAGCACCGACCGCGGGGTCTGTGATCCTGGCCGGTGTGCTGCTGAAAATGGGTGGTTACGGCTTCCTGCGGTTCTCGATCCCGATGTTCCCGGTCGCCAGTGACTACTTCACGCCGCTTGTCTTCGGCATGAGCGCCATTGCCGTGATCTACACTTCACTGGTTGCCCTGCGGCAGGAAGACATGAAGAAGCTGATTGCCTATTCATCTGTCGCCCATATGGGCTTTGTGACCATCGGTCTGTTCGCCTTTAACCAGCAAGGCATCGAGGGCTCCATCTTCCAGATGCTGAGCCATGGTATCGTCTCTGGTGCACTGTTCCTGTGTGTTGGTGTTGTTTACGACCGCATGCATACGCGTGAGATTGCGCGGTATGGAGGTTTGGTGAACCGGATGCCGGCCTATGCTCTTGTCTTCATGATCTTCACCATGGCCTCTGTCGGCCTACCGGGTACCAGCGGCTTCGTGGGTGAATTGCTGGTACTGGTGGGTGCCTTTGAAGCCAGCACGCTGATTGCGGCCCTGGCGGCAACCGGTTTGATCCTGGGTGCGGCCTATATGCTCTACCTCTATCGCGCTGTTGTGTTCGGTGAGCTGGACAAAGAAGACCTCAAGGACATCCTCGACCTGGAGAAGAGGGAAGTCATTATCTTCGTACCGCTGATCGCTGTTGTGATGTGGATGGGCATTTATCCGGAACCATTCCTCGACGTGCTGCATGTTTCTGTGGAAAACCTGATGACCAATTTTGAAGCTGATCTCGCCAACTATCATGGCACAGTAACAACCATGATTGCGGAAGGAGCTGAATAATGGAAAGTCTCGCTTCCGCAATTGTTGAGCTGATTCTCGCTGTAGGCGCAATGGCGCTGCTGATGGTTGGTGTGTTCTCTGGTTCTTCCGCCTTCAAGACCGTCTCACTGCTATCCATCGGCGTGCTGGTCATTGCTATCCTTGGCGCTGCAACACTGCCGACCTCCACCGTCGTGACCTATGGCGGCCTGTTTGTAGTCGATGGTTTCGCCGCCTTTAACAAGATACTGATCCTGCTGGGGTCGGCGCTTGCCCTGGTGATGTCGATCGACTATCTGCGCAAAGAGAATTTGGCCCGCTTCGAGTTCGCCATTCTCGTGCTGCTGGCAACACTCGGCATGACCATGATGGTCTCTGCCAACAATCTGATCGCGCTTTACCTGGGCATCGAACTGCAGAGCTTGGCGCTTTACGTGCTGGCTGCCATCAATCGAGATTCCAGCAAAGCGACGGAAGCTGGCCTGAAATACTTTGTTCTGGGCGCCTTGTCGTCGGGCATGCTGCTTTACGGTAGCTCGCTGATTTATGGCTTCTCTGGCTCGCTCGAGTTTTCTGACATTATGGCTGCAGCCGCTGCCAGTGATGACACCTCTTTCGGTCTGCTGTTTGGCCTCGTGTTCCTGCTGGCCGGTCTTGCTTTCAAGATCTCAGCAGCACCGTTCCATATGTGGACACCAGACGTATACGAAGGCGCACCTACACCGGTAACCGCCTTCTTTGCCGGCGCCCCAAAAGTGGCAGCGATGGCGTTGCTGATCCGCGTATTGTTCGACGCCATTCCAGGCCTGATGAATGACTGGCAGCAGATCATCATCTTCCTGGCTATGGCTTCTATGGCTGTGGGCGCCTTCTTCGCCCTCGTGCAGACCAATATCAAACGTCTGATGGCCTTTAGTTCCATCAGTCATGTTGGTTTTGCTCTCGTTGGTCTGAGCAGTGCCGATCAGGCTGGTGTTGGCTCCGTATTGATCTATCTGAGTATCTATCTGGTGATGAATATCGGGACCTTTGCGCTTATCCTGTCCATGCGCCGCAAGGAAGGCATGGCGGAGGACATTTCTGATTTAGCTGGTCTTGGTCGTACGCGACCCGCCATGGCGCTGTACCTGGCCGTGTTCTTGTTCTCTCTGGCAGGTATTCCACCGCTGGCCGGGTTCTTCGGCAAGTTTTTCGTGCTGATGCAGGCGATCAATGCAGGCCATATCACCTTGGCTATCTTTGGTGTGATAATGAGCGTGATCGGTGCGTTCTACTATCTGCGTATCTTTAAGATCATGTATTTCGATGCACCCGTTGCCGAATTTGATGTTGGTCCGAGCCGGGCACTGAATATCGTTTCCAGTGCAACGGCCGTGCTGGTTGTTGCCTATGCCCTGTGGCCTACCTTGCTGAACAATGCAGCAATGGCCGCGGCTGGCACATTGTTCTAGTTGGTTAGCTGCGTGCTCGCGCTGCCTGAAGGCTACGCACTTTACGAATACGACATCCTCGACAGTACGAACGAGGAAGCCTCCCGCCGCGCCCAGGCGGGAGACATAGGGCCCGCTGTTGTCTGGGCCAAAACCCAGACGGCGGGCAGAGGGCGACGGGGCCGTGAATGGGTCTCCAAACCCGGGAACGTGTTTATGTCTGTTCTCATAGATCCGGGCAAACCCCTTACCGAGGCCTCGCAACTTTCCTTTGCTGCATCGCTCGCCGTTAAGCGAACGTTGGAAGACGTGACGTCGAGTTGGCCTGAACCCATGCCAATCACGCTAAAATGGCCAAATGATGTCCTGCTCGCAGATCAAAAAGTATCCGGTATCCTGCTTGAAGGCGGCTCGGCGCCGGACGGCAATGGTGGCCAGCGGGACTATTTGATTATTGGCATCGGCGTTAACCTGAAGCACGCCCCGGAGGGCGCGCCTTTTCCTGCCACGAGTCTGGTGGCCAATACAGGCGCACAAATGCCTGTTGATGAGGTTGTTTCCCGCATAACGCAACATCTGCATGCCTTGATAGAGGTTTGGCAGACATCTGGCTTCCTCCCTTTGCGATTCGAGTGGCTGGCCTCTGCTGACCGCCTCGGTGAAACGATTGATGTGCAACAGGGCGAGAACCGTATTCAGGGAACATTTCTCGATGTGAGTGCAGAGGGTGCTTTGCAATTGGGCCTGGAAGACGGCAGAGAAGAAACAATCCACGCCGGTGATGTATACTTCCCCGACTCGCAGTAGTCGGCTGGAAGAGAACTAAATGGCCCCGCCAAAAGATACAGTGCTATTTCTGCCCCTGGGTGGTTCCGGCGAAATCGGCATGAACATGAACCTCTATGGTCTTGATGGCCAATGGATCATGATTGACTGCGGCACCAGCTTTGCCGGGGATGACCTGCCGGGCATCGATATGATCTTTCCTGACCCTGCCTTCATCAGCGAGCGTCGGTCAGACCTGTTGGGCCTGATGTTAACCCACGCCCACGAAGACCATATCGGGGCCGTGGCCCAACTCTGGCCACAGCTGCAATGCCCTGTCTTTGCGACCCCGTTTACGGCAAGCATGCTACGGGCCAAGCTCTCTGAAGCCGGTCTTTTGGATGACGTCCCACTCTACGAAATTGGTCTGAACGGCTCAGTCGAACTGGGGCCTTTCAATTGCGAATTCGTTACCTTGGCGCACTCGATTGCCGAGCCTAACGCGCTGTTGATCAAGACAAGAGTTGGGACAATCTTCCATACCGGTGACTGGAAGTTGGATGCAGAACCGGTTGTTGGGGAGCCAGCAGACATCGACCAACTCAAGAAAATCGGTGACGAAGGCGTGCTGGCCATGGTCTGTGATTCGACCAATGTGTTCAATATCGGCACGTCTGGATCCGAAGAAGACCTTTTCGACCCCCTGTCTGCTCTGCTGGTGGGGAGAAAGGGCAGGGTTGCCGTTACCGGCTTTGCCTCCAATATTGCGCGTCTGCATACACTGGCTCGTGTTGCCCAGCAAAATGGCCGCAAGGCGGTGTTGGTTGGTCGGTCCATGCGGCGCAATGTCTCCATCGCCCAGAATAATGGCTATCTACTGGATGTGCCGGCCTTTATCTCAGAAGAGGAGGCGAGCCAATTACCGGCATCAAAAGTGATGTATGTCTGCACCGGCAGCCAGGGCGAGGGGCGCGGTGCCATGGCCCGTATCACACGGGATGAACACCCTACGATAAAGCTGGGGAAAGGGGATCTGGTCATTTTTTCTTCCAAGGTGATCCCCGGTAATGAAGTTTCGCTGGCGGGGCTTTACAACAAGCTTGCTGCTCTGGGGGTTGACGTGATCACCGAGAAGGATTCCATGGTGCATGTCTCCGGCCATCCGGGTCGGCCAGACCTGGTGGAAATGTACGGCTGGATACGACCGCACATCGCTATTCCTGTTCATGGCGAAACACGTCACTTAATGGAACATGTAGCCTTAGCCAAAGAACTACAGGTGCCGCATAGTAGGGCTGCAGCCAATGGCGAAATGGTGTCTCTCTCACAAAAAGGCGTGAAACTGGCTGAAGTTGTTGAAAGCGGCAAATTGGTAAAAGACGGCAAGCACATCACGCCACGCAAGACACTGGAGATCAGGGACAGGCGACGTGTCGCTGATGATGGCCATCTCTTTATCACGCTTTTGGTAAATGAGCGCCTCAAACTGGTACAGACACCCGGTGTGAATTGTCTGGGTATTCCTGATGCAGAGCGGGTGACAGGCAGCGTTGTCACTGCTGTAGAACAGGTGATGGTGAAAGCGCCCAAAAAACAAAAGGCTACCCAGGACAGATTGGCGGAAACGGTTCGTATCGCCGCCCGCCGTTGCTGTGAACAGGCCACGGGAAAACGGCCTGTGACGGACGTACAGATAATGCAATTGCCAAGCGACTGAACCCTGCGTATTAAGAGCAATACACCAACACAGTGAGGTTATTATGATCGGTCGTTTGAACCATGTTGCCATTGCCGTGCCCGACCTGGCTACGGCTTCCAATACCTATTCCAGCACCTTGGGTGCGAAGGTTTCTGAACCGGAGGACCTGCCGGAACATGGCGTCAGCGTTGTCTTTGTTGAACTGCCGAATACGAAGATCGAATTGCTGCATCCGCTAGGCGACAATTCACCGATTGCCAAATATTTGGACAAGAACACCTCCGGCGGCATGCACCATGTTTGCTACGAAGTAGAAGATATTTTGGCTGCGCGTGATCAGTTGGTCGCAGATGGTGCTAAAATCCTCGGCGATGGTGAGCCCAAGATTGGCGCCCATGGCAAGCCAGTGCTGTTCCTGTCACCCAAGGACTTTTGTGGTACACTGGTCGAAATCGAACAGGTTTAAGGAACACCAATAGCCATGGGCATCGTCAACGGCATTGTTCTTTTCATCGTCATCTGGTGGGTCGTGTTTTTCATAGCACTGCCATTTGGCGTCAAATCGCATGATGAAGCGGGTGAAGAGGTCGTTGAAGGAAACGATGCTGGTGCGCCAGTCAAGACATTGCTGGGTAAGAAGCTGTTAGTTACAACAGGGATCGCCGCAATCTTGTGGGGCCTGTATTTCTGGGCGATTACAAGCGAACTGATCTCGTTCTACGATTAGCTGTTGCCGTTGCAATTAGAATAGGCTGGCAGGCAACCCTGCTGGCTTTTTCTTTGTCTAATGCACAACGTCTAATGCACAACGAAAAAAGCAAGGTTCCGGAGAACCTTGCCTAATTCGATGATCGTTTTTCTTCTTTTTGAAGCGGCGAACCGCTCATATTGAAAATCCCCTCCCACAAGGATCTTCTCCCCAAACTTGGACCACTCTAGGAGCATGTCTGCAGCGCTTTTTTTTATTTGCGCGCTTTGATGGGAAAGAACTTAGGTGATGGTCTGGTTGGTGTCACTTCTCAAAACCAACTTATGTCGGCTCGAACGTGTCTTTTTCACAACCTGTGGCACAAGTGTCACAGTCATGCCGTCTAAGACCATAGAACTTGCGGACCGGCGGACTATTTGTACCCGATCCAATTAGGCATTTGCCTTGTCGCGGGGGGCGACATACAGTCCGCACATAACAATAAGAACAAACGACTCAAACAACGGGACACAACATGCGTCTGTCGACTTTTTTTCTGCCAACCCTGAAGGAAACGCCCACTGAAGCGCAGATTGCCTCGCATCGGCTGATGTTGCGCGCAGGCCTTATCCGACAAACAGCTGCCGGTATTTATGCGTGGCTGCCGCTTGGTTGGCGTGTTTTGCAGAAAATTACCCAGATTGTGCGGGAAGAACAGGATAAGGCAGGGGCCCAGGAACTGCTGATGCCGACGATCCAGTCGTCTGACCTGTGGCATGAAAGCGGGCGATACGACGATTATGGCAAGGAAATGCTGCGCATTACTGATAGGCATGACCGAGAATTGCTGTTTGGGCCAACCAATGAAGAGATGATCACCGATATTTTCCGCAATGACATTCAGTCATACCGGGATCTACCGAAGAACCTGTATCACATCCAGTGGAAATTCCGCGATGAGATCCGCCCTCGCTTTGGCGTGATGCGTGGTCGCGAATTTCTGATGAAAGATGCCTATTCCTTCGACCTGACCAAGGATGCCTCCGACCAGGCATACCAGACGATGTTTATCGCTTATCTGCGGACCTTTGCCCGCATGGGTTTGCGCACTGTACCGGTACGGGCTGACACGGGGGCCATTGGCGGCGACTTGAGCCACGAATTCCATGTGCTGGCTGAAACAGGTGAAAGTGATGTCTATTACGATAAATCCTTCGACGCCTATACGCTTGAGCAAATGGAAGGGGCCGATCAGGCACTGGCTGATGAAATGCAGGCGCTCTATGCCGTGGCAGATGACGAGCACGATCCGGACAATTGTCCACTGGCAGAAGGTGACCTCCAGACCAAGAAAGGCATTGAAGTCGGGCAGGTCTTCCAGTTCGGCACAAAATACTCCGAGTCCATGGGGGCGTCTGTAACCTCGCCGGATGGTGACCGTATCCCGGTTGAAATGGGCTCCTACGGTATTGGCGTATCCCGCCTGATGGGGGCGATCATTGAAGCGAGCCATGATGATAAGGGCATCATCTGGCCAGAAGCCGTTGCACCCTATCGTGTCGTCATCATCAATATGCGTGTCAGCGATGATGCCTGTACAGCCGAGTGCGACCGTCTCTACGCCGCGCTTCAGGGTGCTGGTGTGGAAGTTCTGTATGACGATCGTGATGAACGCCCCGGTGCCAAATTTGCTGATGCCGAGTTGATTGGTATCCCCTGGCAGATCGTGATTGGCCCTCGTGGCTTGAAAGAAGGCATTGTTGAGCTGAAGAGCCGCGCCAGTGGCGACATGGAGACCGTTGCACCCGATGAAGCCATTGCGCGACTGACTGAAGCAGGCTAGGGGGCGCTGAATGTTGATCAAACCTTTCGAATGGGTTGTTGCCAGGCGCTATCTGCGCGCCCATCGGGATGAAAGGTTTGTTTCCGTCATTGCTGCATTGTCGGTGATCGGCATTGCGTTAGGCGTTGCTGTTCTCATCGTTGTGATGTCTGTTATGAACGGCTTTCAGGCTACGATGATCAATCAGATTATCGGGATCAATGGACATCTGCTGGTGCAGGGCAGTGCTGACGGTATTCGGGACTATGAACGCCTGGTCACTGAGATTGACGGGCACCAGCACGTTGTAGACGTACGCCCCATGGTGCAAGGCCAGGTGATGGCCAGTATTGATGAGCGCGCAACGGGCGCCATTGTTCGCGGTATTCGGCCTGAAGATTTTGCTGATCACGAACTATTAACGACCGGCCTGATAGCTGGCGACGCTGAAAATTTTCAGGGTGATGACGCCATCATCGTGGGCGAACATCTGGCGATGCAGTTGGGCCTTGTCGTGGGTGACGTACTGACCCTGATCGCACCACAGGCTACTGAAACGCCTTTCGGCAGCACGCCGAGGATGCGGGACTACCAGGTCGTCGGCCTCTTCAAGATCGGTATGTATCAGTACAATGCCGGCTATATCTTCATGCCGTTGGAACAGGCCCAGATTCACTTCAAACTCAAAAATGCGGTGAGCGGTCTGGATGTTGAGTTGTCTGGCCCGCAACATGCGGAACGGGTGCAACTGGACCTGATACCCAATATGCCGTTTACAACCCGTGTGATGAGCTGGCGGGACCTCAATGCCAGTTTTGTCGGGGCGCTCGAGGTAGAACGCAATACGATGTTCGTTATCCTGACCCTGATTATCTTCGTGGCTGCTTTCAATATCATGTCCAGCCTCATCATGTTGGTGAAGGACAAGCGCAAGGATATCGCCGTGCTGCGCACGATGGGGGCCAGTAGTCCCTCGGTTATGCGTATATTTGTGCTCTGTGGGGGAATTATGGGTGTTGTTGGAACCGCTGCCGGTACAGCCCTGGGCTTGTTGCTGCTGCATTTCCGAGAACCGATCCTGGAATTCCTGGGCGACGTCTTCAACATGCGGTTTTTTCCACCAGATGTTTACGGTCTTGAAGCGCTGCCGTCGGAGACGGATATGGGTGAAGTGTTGTTTACCGTCGGGCTGGCACTGGGTTTGAGCCTCATTGCCACACTCTATCCATCCTGGAGGGCCTCTCGGCTCGATCCTGTAGAGGCGCTGCGCTATGAGTAGTGGCCTGGAGTTAAACAATATCGCCAAAAGCTATCATATGGCTGGTAAGCCGCTGAACGTCCTTAGTGGTGCGGACTTAGCCGTAAAGCCGGGCGAAATTGTGGCTCTCTTGGGCCCTTCGGGCGCGGGCAAGTCGACTTTGCTGCATATTGCCGGGCTCTTGGACAGCGCCAATGCTGGCTCCGTCAATATAGCCGGTCAGGATTGTACGGGGCTGGGAGACCGGGAACGCACGCGAATTCGTCGGCAGGATATTGGCTTTGTCTACCAGTTCCATAATTTGCTGCCGGAATTTACGGCGCTCGACAATGTCGCCATGCCAGGCCTGATCAATCAATCCAACCGACATGCATCACGCGGAAAAGCCGAAGAATTATTGACAAAACTCGGTCTGGCAGAGCGCATCAACCACATGCCCGCACAGCTTTCAGGCGGTGAGCAGCAGCGGGTTGCCATTGCACGCGCGCTTGCCAACGAACCCAAGGTACTATTGGCTGATGAACCGACAGGAAATCTGGACGAGAAAACAGCCGACCGCGTCTTTGATGAATTACTTAAATTAGCCCGCGAACAAGGTGTCGCTGCCCTGATAGCGACACATAATGAAACTTTGGCCTCGCGCATGGATAGGCGAATCGTGCTACATAATGGGCTGCTGAACGAGGGCTAGCCAATATATGGTGCCCGAACACAAGGGAAGGATCTTTCAGTGTCACAAGAGTTTGTGCATCTTCGGGTTCATTCAGCCTTTTCACTGTCCGAAGGTGCGCTGACAACGAAAGACATCGTTAACCTCTGTACCGTCAACAAGATGGCTGCCGTTGCCGTCACCGATACCAACAATATGTTCGGGGCGCTGGAGCACTCTACGACTTTTGCTGATGCAGGTATCCAACCCATCATCGGCTGCACGCTTAACATTCGCACTGTCGACGACAAAACCCTACAAGGCATGTCCCGAACCCAGCAGGAAGCAGCAGAACATGCCCAAATGGTCTTCCTTGTGCAAAATGAGACAGGCTACGCCAATTTGATCCGACTGGTCAGTAAGGCCTATATGGCCTCTGACGGCGTTTCTGACCCGCACATTGAATTGGCAGACCTTGCTGCGGACAATGATGGTCTCATCGCCCTTTCAGGCGGGCCTGACGGCCCGATAGGACAGCTGTTGCAGCAGGATCATCTGAAGGATGCCAAAGTACTGACAGAGACACTGTCAGGCTATTTCCCGGATCGGTTTTATATCGAGATCATGCGGCACGGCCTGCCGGAAGAGCAGCATACTGAACCGTATTTTCTGACCCTGGCCTATGATCTGGATTTGCCGCTGGTTGCCACCAACGATGCCTATTTTAGCGGTCAGAACATGTTTGAAGCCCATGACGCGCTGCTGTGCATCGCCCAGGGCAGTTACGTCGGTCAAACAGACCGTCGCCACGTTACGTCTGAGCACTACTTCAAGTCCGGTGCCGATATGGTCGCCCTGTTTGAAGACTTGCCTGAGGCCACTGCCAATACAAAAGTGATCGCCCAGCGCTGCGGCTTCAAAGTACCGATGCTGCCGCCAATATTACCCGAATATGGCACTGCAGGTCGGGAAGGTGAGGCAGAGGCCGTCAAGCAACAGTCCTACGATGGCTTGAGGGAACGGCTGGAAGCCGCTGTTTTCACAGAAGAAATGGATGAGGCTAAACGCGAAGAAGTCGCCAAGCCATACTTCGACCGACTGGATTATGAGCTGGGCATCATTATTGACATGGAATTCCCCGGTTACTTCCTGATCGTGTCGGATTTCATCAAGTGGGCCAAGGAACACAATGTGCCTGTGGGGCCGGGTCGTGGGTCTGGTGCTGGGTCCGTCGTGGCATGGGCGCTGAAAATTACGGATCTGGACCCGTTACGGTTTGGACTGCTGTTTGAGCGCTTCCTGAACCCGGAACGCGTATCCATGCCCGACTTTGATATCGACTTCTGCCAGGACAAGCGAGACCAGGTTATCCGCTATGTGCAGGACAAATACGGGTCCGATCAGGTCGCCCAGATTATTACCTTCGGTAAATTACAGGCTAGGGCGGCCCTGCGTGACGTTGGGCGTGTGTTGGAGATGCCCTATGGCCAGGTAGACCGCCTCTGCAAAATGGTGCCGAATAACCCTGCCAATCCTGTCTCGCTGAAAGAGGCTGTCGAGGGCGAACCGCGTCTGCAGGCAGAACGGGACCAGGATGAAGCGGTGGCCCATCTACTGGATACAGCTATGAAGCTGGAAGGGTTATACCGCCATGCGTCGACCCATGCGGCCGGGGTGGTGATTGGCGATCGCCCGCTGGATCAATTGGTCCCACTGTATCGTGACCCTCGGTCCCCCATGCCGGTTACCCAGTACAACATGAAGTGGGTAGAACCCGCCGGATTGGTAAAATTCGACTTTTTGGGCCTAAAAACCCTGACTGTCATCCACCAGGCTGTAGCGTTGATTGCTCAGCGTGGGATCGACATAGATATCGATCATCTGCCGCTGGATGACCGTCCAACCTATGACTTGTTGGCCCGCGGTGACTCCGTTGGCGTGTTCCAGCTTGAAGGCTCCGGCATGCGCGATGTGCTACGTAAGCTGCGACCCGACCAATTTGAAGATATCATTGCCCTGGTGGCGCTCTATCGACCGGGCCCCATGGACAACATCCCGACCTATATCAAACGCAAGCATGGCGAAGAAACGCCGGACTACATGCATGAGCGCCTGACATCGGTACTCGAAGAAACCTTTGGCGTGATCATCTACCAGGAACAGGTGATGCAGATTGCGCAGATCCTGGCGGGATATAGTCTCGGTGAAGCCGATTTGCTGCGCCGAGCCATGGGTAAAAAGAAGATCGAAGAAATGGCCGCCCAGCGTGCCCGCTTCGTAGAAGGGGCTGTCGAGCGGGATGTCGATAAAAATCAGGCATCACAGATATTCGATCTCGTCGATAAATTCGCCGGCTACGGCTTTAACAAGAGCCACGCCGCCGCCTATGCCCTGGTGGCCTATCAAACCGCCTGGTTAAAAGCAAACTACCCGGTAGAGTTCATGGCAGCTTCCATGACGCTTGATATGGGCAATACAGACAAGCTGGATATCTTCCGGCGCGAGCTGAAACGGCTGGATATTGAACTGTTGTCGCCTGATATCAGCAAGTCCGCAGTCGACTTCAGTGTAGAAACGCTGCCCGATGGCGAACTGGCTATTCGATATGCTTTGGCTGCCGTCAAGAATGTCGGTGCCCAGGCTATGCAGGTACTCGTTGATGAACGGTCAGAGAAGGGGGCCTTTGCCAGCCTGGAAGACTTTGCCAAGCGCGTAGACCCGCGCCAGGTCAACAAACGCCAGTTGGAAAATCTAGTAAGGGCAGGGGCGTTTGATGGTCTGAATGATAATCGTCGTCAGAGTTTTGAGGGTATAGAAACAATTTTGCAGCACGCCAATGCCGCCACCAGGGAACGTGAATCCAACCAGGACAGTCTGTTTGGCGATGCGATGGGGGGAACGGGAGTTGATGAAAGTATTCCGCTGCCACAGGTTCGCGATTGGCCCAAGATGGAAAAACTTCAGCAAGAACAAGGGGCTGTCGGGTTTTTCTTAACCGCACACCCATTGGATGCGTCGCAAAAGGCACTCGCACAGCAGAATGTTCTGAACTGGGCCGAGGCTGAAAAGCGCATTCGTCAGGGTGCGACAGGTTTCCAGATCGCCGGCATGATTTCCCGCGTACAGGAACGCAAATCACAGCGGGGCAGGCCCTATGCTTTCGTAGACCTGTCCGATTCAACGGGATCATTCGAAGTTACGATGTTTGCCCAGGCCCTGGAGGCATCGCGGGAACTACTGGTAGCCAATACCTCTGTTGTGCTGACCGTTGAAGCCCGCCTGGAAGATGACCAGCCACGTATGATGGTGCAGTCGGTGCGATCACTGGATTCCGTCGTAGCCAAGGCAAGTGCCGGTCTGCGACTAATAATCGACAATCCAACGCCCCTGAATGAAATTCAGGACGTGTTGACGGGCAGTAACCGTGGTAACGGCATGGTACATCTGGTCGTTGACCTTGAAGACCAAAGCCGTACAGTCGAGGTCACCCTTCAACAGCGCTATGCAATCACCCCGCAGGTGCGAGATCTTCTCGATACCGTTACCGGCGTTCGGGATATTCAAGAAATCTAAGCCCTCAGGAACACAATATGTCTCAAGAAATTCCTCTCGCCGCCACGGTATTGCTTCTGCGCGACCAGCCCGAAGAAATGGAAGTGTTGATGGTAGAACGTCACCGCAACATGAAATTCATGGGCGGTGCATTGGTGTTCCCTGGCGGCAAGGTTGACGACGCCGACAACCACATTCCGGCAGAAAACCTGCCTGCAGGCTTTGAATGTGATGATTTGTCACAGCGCATTGCGGCCATCCGTGAAGCGTTTGAAGAATGCGGCCTGTTCCTGGCGCGTAATCCTGGCGAAGAGGGCTATATCACCAATGAACGCCGTCATGAGATTGCTATTGCCTTACGCACCAAGGTCGACAAAGGCGAAATGACTATTGCTGAGTTGGCACAAAAGGAAAATCTGATCCTTGCCGTTGATGCTCTGGTACCCTTTGCTCACTGGATTACGCCAACAGGGGCGCCCCGCCGTTATGACACCATGTTCTATGTCGCCTCGGCACCTGTTGACCATGAGGCAGAACATGATGGTAATGAGTCAGTGGATTCAACCTGGATTGCCCCCTCTGTTGCACTGGAGGACGAAGCCAATGGTGTGCGAGAAATTGTGTTCCCGACACGTCTGAATGTTGAGAAGCTGGGCCGTGAAATCCGCGTTGCTGATGCTCTGGAAGCAGCCCGAAACGACACGATTGTCACGGTCCTGCCGACCATTGAAGATGGAACGCTCAAAATCCCGGCAGAAGCGGGTTATGGCCTGACCGAAGAGAGTGTCGAACGCGCCGTCCACGACTAACAGGGTATTTCTGCCGCAGAATGCGAATAATTCGCCGAAAAGCCGCTAAAAGGCTTGCATCCGACGCATAAACTGAATAAACGACGCCCCAGCACACACGCGGGACTGCGGTAACCCTCCAACATATGAGGGAAATCGATCCGGTGTCACATAATGTGACCACACCCGCGGCGGTTTAACCGGTAAAGGAGAATAGGCATGGCATTGCCGGAAATTTCTATGCGCGCGCTGCTTGAAGCAGGCGTTCACTTTGGTCACCAGACCCATCGCTGGAACCCCAAAATGGCACCATTTATCTTTGGTGCTCGTAACAAGGTTCACATTATCGACCTCTCAGAAACAGTACCGATGTTGCATCGTGCACTCGTTGCTGTTCGCGACATCACCGCGGCTGGTGGTCGTGTTCTATTTGTTGGCACCAAGCGTCAGGCTTCCCCGGTTGTGGCTGAAGCTGCCAAGCGTTGTGGCCAGTACTACGTTAATCACCGTTGGCTCGGCGGCATGCTGACGAACTGGGAAACAATTTCCGGTTCCATCAAGCGCCTGCGGGACCTTGAAACCGAACTGGCTGGCGACACTTCAGGCAAGACCAAGAAGGAACGCCTGCAAATGACCCGCGAATTTGAAAAGCTCGATCGTTCGCTGGGTGGCATCAAGGACATGGGCGGCCTGCCGGACATCATCTTCATCATCGACACCAACAAGGAATCCCTGGCCGTACATGAAGCCAATAATCTGGGCATCCCTGTTGCTGCTATCCTGGATACGAACAGCGACCCCAAAGGAGTTGAGTTCCCGATCCCGGGTAATGACGACGCTGGTCGGGCCATCAACCTGTATTGCGACATGATCGCCGGTGCTGTCCTTGATGGTATCCAGCAGGAAATGGTCTCCAGCGGTGTTGATATCGGCGCTTCTGAAGAGCCAATTGCTGAAGAACTGCCTGCCGAAGAAGCTGCTGCTGAAGAGGCCCCTGCAGAGGAAGCACCCGCTGAAGAAGCTGCTGCTGAAGAAGCAGCCCCGGAAGAAAAAACTGCTGAATAAGCACTACAACCTTTAGAGAGAAGGATCTGACATGGCGACTATTACTGCTGCCTTGGTGAAAGAGCTTCGCGAAAGCTCCGGCGCTGGCATGATGGACTGTAAAAAAGCCCTCACTGAATCTGATGGTGACCTTGCTGCTGCCGCCGACTGGCTGCGTCAGAAGGGCCTGTCTGCTGCGGCCAAAAAGTCTGGTCGTGTGGCAAGTGAAGGCCTGGTAGGCGTTGCTGTTTCCGGTACCGCTGCAGCCCTGGTTGAAGTGAACTCTGAAACCGACTTTGTAGCCCGTAACGAAACGTTCAAAGACTTTGTTGGCACCGTTGCAGAACTGGCAATCGGAACCGACGGTGACATTGACGGCCTGAATGGTGCTTCTTACCCAGGCGGTGAGCGTAATGTCGGTGAAGAACTGACACAGCTGATCGCCACAATCGGAGAAAACATGAACCTGCGTCGCGCGGCAACCCTGTCGGTCGACGAAGGTGCTGTTGGCTCTTACCTGCATAATGCAGAAGCCGCAAACCTAGGCAAGATTGGTGTTATTGTTGCGCTGAAGTCTTCAGGCGATGCTGACGCTCTGGCCGCTTTCGGTAAGCAGGTTGCCATGCATATTGCTGCTGCCCAGCCTCAGGCTATCACGCAGGAAGAACTGGACCCGGCAGTTGTTGAACATGAACGCAACTTCCTGATCGACCAGGCCAAGGAAAGCGGTCGTCCTGACAACATCATTGAAAAGATGGTGGAAGGCCGTATGCGCAAATTCTTTGAAGAATCAGTGCTGCTGTCGCAGACTTGGGTCATCGATGGCGAAAGCAAAGTTGCCGACGTTGTTGCTGCAACCGTCAAGGAGCTGGGTGCTGAAATCGAAATCGCTGGTTTCGAGCGCTTTGTACTTGGTGAAGGCATTGAAAAGAAGGAAGAAGATTTCGCTGCAGAAGTTGCTGCCGCTGCTGGAAGCTAATTCCTTAAAAGAAAAGGAAGTTTTTCTCCATTCAGCGAGAAAAAATTCCACCCCACATGCAGGAACGGACTACCCGTTTCCCCAACGCATGGTGTAAGATCAGCCCGGTCCGCAGTCGTGGATCGGGCTTTTCTTTTGGTATCTTTCGTCTTGGGGTTTGACTGTATGTCTGATGACTTTTCCTACAAACGTGTATTGCTGAAAGTATCCGGCGAAGCCCTGATGGGCGAGCAGCAGTTTGGCATAGATCTTTCTGTTGTTGACCAAGTGGCAGACGAGATCAAAAGCGTCGTCGATCAGGGGGCAGAAGTATGCATCGTTATCGGTGGCGGAAATATTTTCCGTGGTCTTTCGGTAGCAGCCTCAGGCATGGACCGCACAAGCGCTGACCATATGGGCATGCTGGCAACCGTGATGAACTCACTGGCGCTGCAAAACACCCTGGAGGGGAAGGGTATTCCAGCCCGTGTACTCTCTGCACTTTCCATCTCCAGTGTTTGTGAATCCTATATTCGCCGTCGCGCCATCCGGCATATAGAAAAGGGCAGGGTGGTGATCTTCGCCGCAGGCACGGGAAATCCCTTCTTTACAACCGATACGGCTGCAGCTCTGCGCGCAGCAGAAATGAAATGTGATGCTCTCATTAAAGGGACACAGGTTCATGGCGTCTATTCAGCAGACCCTCAAAAAGACCCAAACGCCACATTTTATGACAGCTTGTCCTACATGGATGTCTTACAACAGGATTTGAAAGTCATGGACGCCTCCGCCATAACATTGGCGAGGGATAACAATATACCTATTCTGGTCTATGCCATTAGCAACCAAGGCGGTTTGCGCGATGTGCTGAGCAGTCAGGGTAAATTCACAATAATCCAAGGATAGAACGGAAAAGAACATGGCCGAAGAACCGGATTTGGATGATTTGCAACGCCGCATGGACGGCGCGTATGACGTGCTGTCGCGAGAGTTTGGTGGGCTGCGAACAGGGCGTGCCTCTGTTTCTTTGCTGGACCCCATCTCTGTCGATGCCTACGGCGCCAACACCCCGTTGAACCAGGTTGCAACGGTCAGCGTGCCCGAAAGCCGTCTCATCAGTGTTCAGGTTTGGGATAAGTCGCTGGTTTCAGCAGTTGAAAAAGCCATTATGAACTCTGGGCTTGGCCTGAACCCCGCAACGGAAGGCCAGGTTATCCGCATTCCCATTCCTCAACTCAACGAAGAACGCCGTGCGGAGCTTAGCAAGGTGGCTGGCAAATATGCTGAACAGGCCCGCGTTGCCGTACGCAATGTACGCCGCGACGGTATGGACCTGCTGAAGAAACTGGAAAAAGCCGGAGACATGAGCGAGGACGATCACAAGATCTACGGCGAAGAAATCCAGGAAATGACTGACAGTGTTATCGCCCGAATTGATGACGCACTCTCCACCAAAGAAACAGAGATCATGCAGGTCTAAGCATGCTGGAAGCCCCCCATTCCATTGCTGAGACGACCTTGCCGCGCCATGTGGCCATCATCATGGATGGTAACGGGCGCTGGGCCAAGGCGCGTCATCTGCCTCCTGCCGCAGGGCACCGGGAAGGGGCCGAAGCTGTCCGTCGTACTGTTACGGCCAGCCGGGAATTGGGGATTGAATTTCTTACTATCTATGCATTCTCTTCTGAAAACTGGAAACGACCAGATGAAGAAGTATCAGACCTGATGGGCCTTTTGCGCGTGTACCTGCAGCGCGAAATCAAAGAGCTGGACAAGCAGGGCATTCGGTTACGCATTATTGGAGACAAAACGCAGCTTTCAGCTGATATTTGCAAGCTGATAGATGATGGCGAACGAAAAACCACCGATAATTCGGACATGGTGCTGACGATAGCCATTAATTATGGCGGTCAGGCAGAACTGGCCATGGCCATGCGGTGCATTGCCGAAGGCGTAAAAGAAGGCAAGATAAATCCTGATGATATAGATGAAGAATTTATATCTAAGCACCTGTATACGCGAGATATTCCGGATCCTGATCTGGTCATTAGGACGAGTAGGGAACAGCGTCTCAGTAACTTTCTACTGTGGCAGGCTGCCTATTCAGAACTCATGTTTGTTGACGACTATTGGCCGGATTTCGATAAACAGAAGTTGGTAAGTGCGCTTAATGCATTTGCTGAACGGGACCGCCGCTTCGGTGCCAGAAAAGAATAACCAGCGTGAGTAGTAGATTAGTCCCCAGGCAGCTTGTGCTGCGGGTCGCCTCAGCGATTATCATGGCCCCCATTGCCTTGGCAGCGGTGTATGGCGGTCATTGGTGGCTATCGGCCTTGGCCTTTGTTGTTGGCGCCATCGGGACCTATGAGTGGCACACCATGTCCGGTGTAAAAACCTCGTTGCTCGTCGTTGTTGGTGCTCTGGCACTTGTTGCCAGCCTCAGCGCATACCAACTGGGGTATGAGCTTGAGAGCGTGATTATCATCATCATCGGCGCAGGGTTGGGGGGCGGTCTGTCCAAACTGCGCGGCTTGAGTTTTATCTGGCCGTCTTGGGGTCAAGTTTATATCGGCCTTGCGGTGCTCAGCGTTGTCTGGTTCCAGGATGTGTATGGGTGGGAAGCGGTCATCTGGCTGCTAACCATTATCTGGGCCATGGATATCGGCGCCTATTTTGCTGGCTCGCTTATCGGTGGCCCCAAACTGGCACCGCGCATCAGCCCCAAAAAAACATGGGCAGGCCTCATCGGTGGTGCGTCCACCGCTTGCCTTGTCTCGTGGCTCGTAAGCGATGCCTTGGTTGTCACGACTGAACTGTTTGCAGTGCTGGCAGGCCTGGGCCTTGCCTTGTGGTCCCAGATCGGCGACCTGATCGAGTCCATGATTAAGCGGCATTTTGACGTCAAAGACAGTGGCGCCATCATACCCGGCCATGGTGGCGTGCTAGATAGAATTGACAGCCTTTTGTTTACGCTACCGTTGTTGGTCATTGGTCTATGGCTAAGGCCGGATCTGCTCTTCCGCTGATGGAAAGGCCATATTTGTATGAATAGTACAGATCGCAAGGCACGTTCTGTCACCATTCTGGGTGCCACAGGGTCCATTGGGCAGAGCTCTTTGAAACTCGTAGATGCCGCGCCGGACCAATTCAATGTAGAGGTGCTGAGCGCCCAGAACAATGTGGCGCAACTCGCCGAGTTGGCCCGTAAACACGCGGCTTCAATCGCTGTCATCGGGGACCCGGCAAAAAAAGATACGCTCTCGGCAATGTTGGCAGACACGAATACCACTGTTCTGGCCGGGACCGACGGCCTGCAGGAAGCCGCCCGCTTTCCCACCGATGTAGTTATAGCCGGCATCGTAGGAGCAGCAGGCCTGGCGCCCACATTGGCTGCCGTTGAAAGAGGGGCCATAGTTGGTCTCGCCAACAAGGAGTGCCTCGTTTGCGCTGGAGACCTGTTTATGACCGCCGTCAATCGACATGGCACTACACTTTTACCCGTTGATTCAGAGCATAACGCGATCTACCAGGTGTTTGACTTCAACGCGCCTGAAAGTGTGAGCAAAATTACCCTTACAGCTTCTGGCGGCCCCTTCAGGTCGGCTAGCCTCGTAGACCTTGAACGTGTAACACCAGAGCGCGCTGTCAAACATCCAAATTGGTCTATGGGTCCCAAAATTTCTGTTGATTCAGCAACCCTGATGAACAAGGGGCTGGAAGTCATTGAGGCCTGGCACCTGTTCCCCGTTGAAAAAGAACAGATTGACGTCATCATCCATCCGCAGTCGGTCATCCACAGCATGGTTTCCTATGTTGATGGTTCGGTGCTTGCCCAACTGGGATCACCTGACATGAAGACCCCCATATCCTACGCGTTGAACTGGCCCAGCCGCATGGACAGTGGCGTTACGACACTGGACCTCGCGGGTATCGCCCGACTGGATTTTGAAGAACCCGATGAGAATCGATTTCCTGCCTTGAAAATGGCCCGGCAAGCCTTGCAAACAGGTGGGGGCGCTCCTACTATCCTGAACGCTGCGAACGAAGTCGCAGTTGAGTTTTTCCTGAATGGTGCGCTGGCTTTTCTAGACATCCCTAAACTCGTGGAATCGGTGTTGTCAAACATCAGCATTGAACCCTTGGAAAGCCTCGATCATGTCATGGAAGTGGATGCAAAGGCGCGCGTCGAAGCTACCCAACGCGCTTCAAGAAGAAATTAGCAAGGGCGATTTCAAAACATGGACGCAGTGATCTCAATTATCGCATTTATTGCCGTGTTCTCCGTGCTCGTGTTTTTTCATGAGCTGGGGCATTTCTCGGTCGCTCGCTGGTTTGGTGTGCGTGTCGACACCTTTTCCATTGGCTTCGGTAAGAAGTTGTGGTCAAGAACAGACCGCCAAGGCACCGAATGGAAAATCAGCGCTGTGCCACTTGGTGGCTACGTAAAATTTTTTGGGGATGCCAACGAAGCCAGTACGCCTTCTGCTGATGTAGAAGCTCTTTCAGACGCAGAGAAAGCCGTCTGCTTTCAGTTCAAGCCCCTGTGGCAACGATCCTTGGTAGTAGCAGCCGGCCCAGTGGCCAATTTTATACTCGCCGCCTTTATCTTCGCGGGCATGTTCATGGTCCAGGGCGAAGATTATATGAGCAGCGAGATATCTAGGATTGTGGAGCGCAGCCCGGCAGAAGAGGCCGGCTTGCAACCTGGTGACCTGATTTTGTCTCTTGATGACTATAGCGTCACGACCTTTCGCGATGTTGTCCAATATACCAGCATGCATCCTGAGCGTGACATTGTAGTCACCTTCGAACGCGATGGTGTGGTGAATGAAGTTGTCGCCAGAACAACAGCCGTAACGACGACAAGCACCTTTGGCCGTACAGAAACGGTCGGAAAGTTGGGTGTTTGGAGTACGGAAATTGTACTGGAAGAGCGCGGCCCAATCGAAGCCTTGTGGCGAGGTGTAGTGAGAACGGCGGACTATTCGGTACTCATCGTAAAGTCGATCGGCCAGTTCATCATGGGCGAGCGCTCTGTCAAGGAACTGGGCGGCCCCATCAGCATCGGCGAAATATCTGGTGAAATGGCCCTGATTGGCTTTGCAGCGCTCATCAATTTCGCGGCCCTTCTTTCCATTAATCTGGGCATCATCAATCTTCTGCCGATTCCCGCTTTGGACGGTGGTCACCTGCTGTTTTACGCAGTCGAAGCAATCAAGAGAAAGCCCCTAGGTGAGAGGGCCCAGGAATATGGCTTTCGCATCGGTTTTACGGCGATTATTGCGCTGATGTTGCTTGTTACATGGAATGATGTCACAAGGCTCATTGACAGGTTCATCAGTACTTGAGTACTCATTCAAACCCACATATCGTTTTCGCGATTACACCCCCTGAAATGGCCGAGACAGAAGAAGGATAGGCAAGTTGAATTTGATCAAGTCGCATCGCGCTTGCCGCACAGTTTTTGCGCTGTTTATTGCCGCCTTCGGTGTTCTTTCATTGATGCCATTTCAGGACGTTGCGGCGCAGTCGGAAAATGTCATTATCAACACGATCCGTGTTGAAGGCAGCCAACGTATCGAACCCGAGACCGTTCGCTCATACATGCTTATCGCCCCCGGCGACGTGTACGATCCGGCTATTGTCGATCAATCTCTCAAACGTCTGTTTGCAACGGGTCTTTTTGCCGATGTGATTATTCGCCTTGAGGGCCAGACTGTCATCGTTTCCCTGCAGGAAAACCCCATCATCAACCGAATTGCCTTTGAAGGTAACGACAAGCTTGATGATGAGGAACTGGCTGAGGAAATGAAGCTAAGACCTCGCGTCGTATTTACGCGTGCCAAGGTGCAGGCTGACGTCATGCGCCTCGTCGAGTTGTATCGCCGGTCGGGTCGTTTTGCGGCAACGGTTGAGCCCAAAATTGTAGAGCTGGACCAGAATCGCGTGAATCTGATTTTCGAAATCAGTGAGGGTGAAAAAACCACCATTCAGCGAATTAACATTATCGGCAATCAGGCATATTCAGATGGTGACCTGAGAGACGAAATTGCTTCTCGTGAAGCCCGCTGGTGGCGGTTCATGACCTCCAACGATACCTATGACCCGGATCGTTTGCTCTATGATCGCGAATTGCTTCGGCAGTTTTATCTGTCAGAAGGTTATGCCGACTTTCATGTCATCTCCGCTGTCGCCGAGTTGAGCCGTGATCGCAAAGACTTCTTTATCACAATCACGCTCGAAGAAGGTGACCGCTACAGGGTTGGTGAAGTAGATGTTCAAAGCCAGATACCGGATTTGGAAGTTGAGAACCTACGGCGATTGATCAAAAACCGGCCTGGCAAGCGCTATAACGCAAAACAGATCGAAGACACCATCGAGGCCATGACCGACGTGGCTGGTCTCAAGGGTTATGCCTTTGTCAATGTGCGCCCGCGCATCGACCGCGACCGCGAGAACCAGATTATCAACATCACCTATATGGTGATGGATGCTCCCCGTGTATACATCGAACGCATCGATGTCGTGGGCAATGTCCGCACCATGGACAAGGTTATTCGACGCGAAATGCGTATTGTTGAAGGCGACGCCTTTAACACAGCCCGCATTCGTCGGTCACAGAACCGTATTCGCTCTCTTGGCTTCTTCGAGGAAGTAGAAGTAGACCAGGTTGAGGGCAGCACACCCGACCGTGTTGTCGTGACCGCCACCGTTCAGGAACGCTCTACTGGTGAGTTGAGCATCGGTGCGGGCGTGTCCAGCCGTGAAAGTGTTATCGGTGAGATCAGCGTTCGTGAGCGTAATTTGCTGGGTAAGGGGCAGGACCTTCGTGTGGCACTGGCCGTATCAGGTCGTAGGCAGCAGATTGACCTGGGCTTTACGGAGCCCTATTTCATGAACCGCAATATTGCTGCCGGTTTTGACCTGTTCCATCGGCGAGTTGACTACGACGAAAGTGACTTCAAGCAGTCATCTACCGGTGCAAACCTGCGCGCTGTTTTCCCCATTGTTGAGTATCTCACCATGGGCTTGCGCTATCAGGTGCGAATTGACGATGTGGAACCGTTCCCATTCTTCAATAATGAAGGGGAGAGGATCTTTCCGGGTGACGAAGGATACCCCGAAAGCTATTCGGTCTTTATTGATGACGGTAAATTCCTGACGTCTTCCGTTGGTTATACACTCAACTACGACACGCGAAACGACTATCGCAAACCGACACGTGGCTTCTTGGCTACTCTGTCCCAGGACGTCGCGGGCCTGGGTGGCCAAAAATATATCCGTACCCGTATCAACTACGATTGGTATACGCCTCTGCCATTGCTTCCAAGCTGGACCTTTAATCTGTCATTGGAAGCTGGCAAGATCTTTGGCTTTGGTGGGGATAACGTCCGAATCAACGATCGCTTCTTCCTCGGTGGAACGCGACTGCGTGGCTTTGAACAAGCCGGCGTTGGTCCTCGTTACATTCGGGACCCTAACCCGAACTTACCCATTGAAGACCAGTTTGGACCAAATTCACCGGCCCTGGGTGGTAATACCTTCCTCGCCGGTTCTCTGGAAATCTTTATCCCTCTTGGCGCCGTTGAAGAATTTGGCATTTCAGCCAGTACATTCGTCGATTTTGGCCTAATTTATGGCGTTGACCTGAAAGAGGGACTACTTCCTGAGAACATTTCACGATCCGGCGGGCTACGCATGTCTGCCGGTGTTGGTTTCTCTTGGCGGTCACCATTTGGCCCCATTCGATTTGACTTTGCTAAAGCAATCATGAAAGAACCATTCGACGAAACAGAGTTCTTCCAATTTAACGTTGGAACGCGCTTCTAAGAAAAGGAACTACAATGCGAACCTTACTTGCAACACTGATGATCGGTCTTTTTGCCCTAACCGGCATTCAGGAAGGTCATGCTCAAAACGCCCAGACGGGCAAGATCGTGATCATCGATTACATGGAAATTCAGCGGAATTCGCTGGCCGGCAAGGACCTCCTGCGCCAGGCTGAAAACTACAGAGCTGAACTGGAAGCAGAGACACAGCGTTTGCAGACAGATGTTCGGCAGACTGAAGCGCAGCTGACCAGCCAACGCGACTTCCTGTCCGAAGATGCCCTGCAGGAAAAAGCCAGTGCCGAACAGCAGAGGCTTTCTGCGGCTGAACGTGAACTGCGGGACCGCAGCAACCAGATTCAACTGGCGGCCCGTAAAGCAGAACAGGAAATGCAGAGCACCCTGACGCCGATCTATCAGGAAATCATGAAAGAACACGGTGCCAACATCATTATGGACCGTAGCCAGATGATCCTGTCTGGCCCTGGCATGGATGTAACGCGGGAAGTCATTGAAAAATTGGACGCCGCACTGCCGACCCTGAAAATGGATGTACCGGATGCAGCTTCAGCCGCTGAATAAGGTCCGACATTAGAATAGAGCCCCTGTGCTCACTGGAACGCGGGGGCTTTTTCTTTGAGCAATCTGGTGTATTGTGC
>Ga0181568_10000050_pt1 | contig 86954 bp, 79 predicted proteins | sample 101ome_20_FD_133758 | JGI IMG/M metagenome (GOLD analysis project Ga0181568, IMG submission 133758) | Coastal salt marsh microbial communities from the Groves Creek Marsh, Skidaway Island, Georgia - 101404AT metaG (megahit assembly) | ecosystem: Environmental > Aquatic > Marine > Intertidal...
GACCCTGAAAATGGATGTACCGGATGCAGCTTCAGCCGCTGAATAAGGTCCGACATTAGAATAGAGCCCCTGTGCTCACTGGAACGCGGGGGCTTTTTCTTTGAGCAATCTGGTGTATTGTGCACTCGGTGCAAGATCAGGCACGATCAAGCTTTAAGAAAGTACAGCTATTATGAGCGAAGATTCTCCTACCGACGGCACCGACCTTCGCACCCTGGATCACAGCGAAATCGCCGCTCTGATACCGCATCGTTACCCATTTCTGCTTGTGGACAAAGTTGTAGAACTTGATCGGGGCGAAACTGCAGTCGGCATCAAGAACGTCACCATCAATGAACCCTTCTTTGAAGGTCATTTCCCCGGCAATCCTGTCATGCCTGGTGTGCTTATTATTGAAGCACTGGCTCAGACGGCAGGTGTTGTTGCAATGGACGCAGAGCTCGAAGAGGGGCAGTCCAGCCTGATCTATTTCATGACCATTCAGGATGCTCGTTTCAGGCAGCCGGTTGTGCCTGGCGATCAGCTAAGACTTCACGTCATCAAGGAACGCGCCCGTCGCAATGTGTGGCGCTTCTGTGGCGAAGCAAAGGTAGGCGATCAGGTGGTGGCTGAAGCAACCTTCTCGGCAATGTTTGTCACCGAAGAATAAAGCGCCGATATTTGGATGAAAAAAGGGGGCCAAGTGGCCCCCTTGATTTTTTCTGCTCGTTGCAAGGACTAGCGGTCGCTAACGCCTACAAAGGGGCGTTCCGTAGCACCGGTATACAGCTGACGCGGACGTCCGATCTTCTGCTTGGGGTCTTCGATCATTTCATTCCACTGTGCAACCCAGCCGACGGTGCGGGCGAGGGCAAACAGCACGGTAAACATGCTTTCCGGGAAGCCCATGGCGCGTAGCGTAATGCCTGAGTAGAAGTCGATGTTCGGATACAGCTTCTTCTCGACAAAATATTCGTCTTCAAGAGCAATCCGTTCCAGCTCCATGGCAAGTTCCAGAAGCGGGTCGTCACTCATACCGAGTTCCCCAAGTACTTCGTGACAGGTTTCCTGCATCACTTTGGCACGAGGATCGTAGTTCTTGTAAACACGGTGACCAAAACCCATCAGGCGGAAGGGGTCATCCTTGTCCTTCGCCTTGGCAACAAATTCGGGAATACGCTCCTTGTCGCCAATTTCCTTCAACATATCCAGGACGGCTTCATTAGCACCGCCATGGGCTGGGCCCCACAGGCAGGCAATACCAGCGGCGATACATGCAAATGGGTTCGCGCCTGAAGAACTGGCCAAACGAACCGTCGACGTAGAGGCATTCTGTTCATGGTCTGCATGCAATATGAAGATACGGTCCATCGCCCGAACAAGCGTAGCGCTGGGTTTATACTCTTCACAGGGCACGGAGAAAGCCATGTGCAGGAAGTTCTCTGCATAACCCAGATTGTTCTGCGGATACTCAAATGGCTGACCGATAGAGTATTTGTAAGCCATGGCTGCAATGGTCGGCATCTTGGCAATCAGGCGGTAAGAGGCCACCATGCGCTGATGCGGATCATTGATATCCAGGCTGTCTTGGTAATAGGCGGAGAGGGCACCCACAACGCCAACCATGATAGACATGGGGTGGGCATCGCGGCGGAAACCCTTAAACAGACCACGCATCTGGTCGTGTACCATGGTGTGATAGGTAATGCCGTTCGTGAATTTGGCTTTTTCGTCGGCGTTTGGCAGTTCGCCGTACAGCAGCAAATAGCATACTTCAAGGAAATCGCTTTCGCGGGCCAATTCATCAATCGGGTAACCCCGATACATCAATACGCCTTCATCACCATCGATATAGGTGATCTTGGACTCACAGCTTGCGGTAGAAGTAAAACCAGGATCATAGGTGAACGCATTGCTCTTTGCGTATAATTGCGACACGTCGATAACATCGGGTCCGATGCTGCCTTCCAAAATCGGCAGATCAATTTCTTTGTCGCCAAACGTTAGTTTTGCGTTTTTGTTTTCACCCATTCCTCTTCCTCTCATTCCACGGGGTTCGATTACCCGCAATTCTACTGCACGGCCTGATCTGCCAATCGCGCGAGACTTTCTTCACGCCCAAGGACGTAAAGAACGTCAAAGATACCTGGCGATGTCGTCTGCCCACACAGAGCAGCGCGCAGGGGTTGTGCAACTTTACCGAATTTCAGTTGTTCGGCTTCGCCAAACGCTCTTAGTGCTTCGTCGAGTGAGTCTACGGACCACTCAGACACTCCCCCCAGCGCAGTCACGACGCGTGCTAACAATGTTCGTGCGTCACTATTTAGCAGTTTTAGGGCCTTCTCGTCTAGTTCCAGAGGGCGTTTTGCCACCAGGAATTTAGCGCTTTTTGCCAGTTCTACCAACGTTTTGGCGCGTTCTTTCAAGCCGGGCATTGCCTGATTCAGCATGGCTGCATAATCTTCGGAAACATCAACGCCTGTTTCCGCAACAAGGAAGGGGATTACCTGTTCTGTAAGGTAAGAATCTTCCGCCTCGCGCATATAGTGGCCATTGATATGTTCCAGTTTGGTGAAGTCAAAACGCGCCGCTGATTTCACAACACCATCGAGGTCGAACCACTCAACTGCCTGTTCCGTAGTGAAAATTTCGTCGTCGCCATGGCCCCAACCGAGTCGAACCAGGTAATTTTTCAACGCTTCTGGCAGGTAGCCCATGTCACGATAGGCATCGACGCCCAGTGCGCCATGCCGCTTGGACAGCTTGGCGCCGTCAGGCCCATGAATGAGGGGAATATGGGCGTATTCCGGCACCTCCCAGCCCATGGAGGTGAATAGGTGATATTGGCGGAACGCATTGTTCAAATGGTCATCACCACGAACAATATGGGTCACACCCATGTCGTGGTCATCCACCACTACTGACAACATATAGGTCGGGGTACCATCAGCGCGGAGCAGGATCATATCGTCCAGTTGGTCATTCTCCATGGTAACGCTACCCTGTACGAGGTCATTAATCGTTGTGCTGCCCTCCTGCGGGGCCCTGAAGCGCACAACAGGCGCCACACCTTCCGGTGCTTCCGAAGGGTCTCTGTCTCGCCATGTGCCGTCATAGCGCATGGGGCGCTTCTCTGCGCGCGCCTTTTCGCGCATTTCCGCCAGTTCTTCTTTCGAGCAATAACAATAATAGGCATGCCCCTTATCCAGCAGTTGCTGAGCAACGTCTACATGATGCGCCTGTTGTTCAGACTGGTATACGACATCACCGTCGGGCATCAGGCCGAGCCAGGACAAACCGTCCAGAATGGCGGCCTTGGCCACGTCGGTTGACCTTTCCTTGTCCGTATCTTCAATGCGGAGCTGGAATTCACCCCCGTGGTGACGCGCAAAGAGCCAGCAGAAAAGTGCTGTTCGGGCGCCGCCGATGTGGAGGAAACCAGTAGGGGAGGGTGCAAATCGCGTAACGACTTTTGAAGACATGGGAACTATCAGCCAGAAGTAGGGTTACAGCCCTTGTGATGTCACTATAATAGCGGATCATGGAGCTCAATTTTGAGTTGCCGGTTTCTATCATGAAGCCAGCAGGTGGTAAATTGTTTCCACCGCTTACGGCGAATTACTGCATATTTGAGCGATTGATGTTCACAAATTCATGGCCCAACAGCGAACATACAAGCCGACTTTAGCTAGAACGACGGATTTCTTCACCCGCCTGAACCAGGACTAGCTTATCTGGCTGCCAGTTTGCATGGCGGTAGGAATTGGTACCTATTTCAGTCTGCCGGGGGAACCATCAAGATCAATTGGTTACGGTTCGTTCGCGGCAAGTTTGCTGACTACAGTAGCGGGCAGAGTCTTCTTGCCAGCAAACCCCATCGTGCGGACCGTACTGGGCGTGGCCCTCTTCATATCCCTTGGTTTTGCAGCTGCAACACACGACGTTGCTGGGCCGGTATTGAACGATATTCGACGACCTGTTGAGGTAACAGGCAGCGTTGTGTCCATTGAACCAAGCGCAGGGACGCACTATCGCATGACTATTTCGCCTACCAAGATGTCTCGCCTGGCACCTGATCGATACCCCAAGACCATCCGCGTCACGGTGCGGACAAAGGGAGATATTGTTTACCCCGGTGATCTGGTGTCTTTAGTCGCGCGCCTTCAAGCGCCTTCAGGGCCGGTAATCCCTGGCGGGTTTGACTTTGCTCAACGCGCTTGGTTTTCCAGCCTTGGAGCCATCGGGTATGCGATATCTCCGGTAACGCTTGTGAATGCAGGGCATCCAAAGGAACTGGATTTTGCAGAAAATGTTGCCCGCTCAAGGGTTCAGCTGATTCACCACTTGTCAAAGCAGGTTGATTCTGAAGCAGGCCTGATGGCTGTTGCCTTGATGACCGGCGCTCGCAGCATTCTGACGGAAGAAACGCGGGATGATATGCGAGCTGTCGGCCTGGCCCATCTGCTCGCCATTTCAGGTCTCCACATCGGGCTTGTCGCAGGCTCTGTCCTGCTGCTGTTCAGAGGGCTATTTGCGCTAATCCCGGGCTTCGCCGTGCGATATCCCGTCAAGAAAATCGCGGCTGCCCTCGCTCTCGTGGCAGCCTTTTTCTACCTGTTGCTCAGTGGTGCGACGATACCAACACAACGTGCTTTTGCGATGACAGGCATCTTTCTGCTCACCATCATGCTTGACCGGTTGGCCATTACCATGCGGCTAGTTGCCGTTGTCGCAACAGTTCTATTGCTGTTCAGCCCCCACATGCTGATGAATGTCAGCTTCCAGATGTCATTTGCTGCCGTAGTTTCCCTCGTAGCCTTTTACGAGACTATGCGTGGTAAGAACTTCCTGGTGAACAGGCGCAGATCGGTCCTTCGCTCAACAGGGGTCTATTTAGGCGGTGTGGCAGCAACCAGCCTGATTGCCGGTTTTTCGACCGGCTTTATCGCAGCCTACCACTTCAATATGTTTGCCAATTATGGCCTGGTCGCCAACATGGTTGCAGTGCCGGTCATGTCTCTATGGGTGATGCCCATGGCCATTCTGACATTTGCTCTGATGCCTTTCAGCCTGGAGAGCTTGGGACTTACCGCTATGACGTGGGGTAATGAAGCCATCTTGTGGTCAGCAGCCTCTGTCCACGATTGGTCAGCGTCTGTTCTGTTGTTGCCCGCCTTACCGATGGAAGCATTCGTTGTGGCCACCATAGGCAGTGTCTGGTGGTGCCTGTGGCGCGGTAGAATCCGCCATGTAGGTGCTCTGCTCGTCGGTATCGGTTGTCTCGGATGGTTCATGGCATCCTCACCAGACATTTTGGTGGACGGAGATGCCAAGGTCTTTGGCGTCAGGATGTCCGACGGTTCTTTGGTTCTATCCTCCCGCCAGGCTGGACGACGCGCAGGCAATACGTGGCTGGAACATCTCGGCCTGGAAGAAGCACGACGCATCAACGAATTTGATGAAAACACCAGTGCGCTGACATGCGACAGCGTTGGATGCATTTTCAGACCGGAATCCGCGGCTATGACTGCGGCTATCATCAACTCGGAAATCGCAATTGCCGAAGATTGTGGCCGAGCAGATGTCGTCATCAGTCTTGTACCACTGGGTTGGCAGTGCCAACAGGCGACCTATACCGTTGATCGGTTCGACCTGCGGCGGGAAGGGGCCCACGCCCTCTGGCTAACAGACGAAGGCTTGTACATAAAAACGGCGGCCCAGATACAAGGCCGCCGTTTATGGTCTTCTTTTCCAGGTAATCGGCTAACCGATCATTCAGTACTGTCGGACTAACCCGACAAGACGCCCCTGAATGCGCACACGGTCTGGCCCAAAAATCCTGGTTTCATAGTCTGGATTGGCTGCTTCCAGTGCAATTGACTGCCCCTTGCGGCGTAGCTTCTTGAGGGTTGCTTCTTCCTCATCAACAAGGGCGACAATAATCTCGCCATTGTGGGCGGTATCACACTGCTCGATAATCACCGTATCGCCATCGTGAATACCGGCATCAATCATCGAGTCACCAGCGACTTCCAGCGCATAATGGGTACCACGGCCCAACATGGCCGCAGGGTAATCAACACTCCGATCATTGTTCTGCAGTGCTTCAATCGGCGTACCAGCAGCGATGGCACCATGCAGGGGCAGCGTAACAACACCGGCAGGGGCGTCATTCATGCTGCCTGCGGGCACAGATTCACCAAAGTTTGGCGCTATGATATTGCGATCAGCGGCAGTCGGTTGTGGCCGCTGTTGTTCTTCCTCACCAGGCAGCTTCAAGATTTCCAATGCACGGGCACGGTTCTTCAAGCGCCGCAAATAGCCCCGCTCTTCCAATGCTGAGACAAGACGATGAATACCGGACTTGGACTTGAGGTCCAGCGCTTCCTTCATTTCTTCAAATGAAGGTGAAATACCCGTCTTTTCAAGATGTTGATGAATAAAGAGCAGCAGGTCGTGCTGTTTGCGTGTAAGCATTCTATCCCCCCTTGAAGAGATAACCCATTAACGATCCCATCGAGCGCGAATACTCGAATGAGAACAAAGTATGGACAAATGTTCTACTTTAGTTCTGTTTTTGGGTCAACCCTTATCGCAGGCGGATGATGGGTACCATATCACCAGCTGCGGCTTCCTCGGCATGAGGTGGTCGAATAATCAGGGCGTCTGCGTGGGCAAAGAGAGACAGGACGGAACTATCCTGCAGGTCAAAGGGGGTGACATTCAGCGTGCCGTCTTCCTGCGGTTCAAGAGTAGCCCGCATATAATCCTGCCGCGCTTTGTTGGCCTTTAGTGGCGCGCCTAAACGCGCCTGGCTGATCGGTAATGATGGGGTGTTCATTCCCAGCATGGAGCGGATCAACGGCGCCAAATACAGCGTGGCGCACACCATGGCCGACACCGGATTACCGGGTAACCCAATCATCAGCTGCTCGCCCAGTTGCCCAAAGATCAAGGGCTTGCCAGGGCGCATGGCGATTTTCCAGAAGTCTAGGGTCAGCCCCATTTCACCAAGCGCATGCTGCACGAGGTCACGCTCTCCAACAGATGCGCCACCGACGGTTACCAGTATGTCGCAATCTGCGGCCAGTGCCGTCTTTGCCTTGATGTCATCCAGGACATCTTTGGCGATGCCCAGATCCAGTGCTTCACCGCCAGCCTGTTCGACGAGAGAAGCCAAAGCGAAGGAGTTGGAGCTGACAATCTGATTTGGCCCCAGAGCTTCGCCGTGCAGCACAAGTTCTTCACCTGTTGCCAAAATGGCCACTTTCGGGCGCCGGCGCGCGGGTACTAGCGGCCAGTCCATAGAGGCTAAAAGCCCAACATCGGCCGCAGAAATCTGTCGACCGGCTTCCAGCAGCACGTCACCTTCCTTGAAGTCGACGCCCGCGGGGCGGATGTGTTGGTCCTTTTTGGCTGTCTCACCAATGATGATAGCGCCATCATCGGCAATCTCGACATCTTCCTGCAGCACAATGGCGTCCGCACCCGCGGGTACGGGGCCACCGGTGAAAATACGAACCGTTTCACCAGCGTTGACGACGCCATCATAGGAGCCACCAGCCGGGGCTTCGCCTACACGGATAACGCTATTGCCTTCTACGGCATACTCTACGCGCAGGGCATAGCCGTCCATGGCTGAGACGGCTTGTGGAGGCTGGGTGCGGCGAGAGGTGATGTCCTGTGCCAGAATTCGACCCAGGCACTGATTGAGCGGCAATTCTTCGATGTCGGTAATTGATCCCTTGGAGAGAATGCGCTCCAGCGCCTCTTCAACACTGATCATGGTTATTCTGCCTCAAACGTACCGGATTTGCCGCCAGACTTATGCACAAGCCGCACAGCGTCAATTTGCATGCCTTTATCAACGGCCTTGCACATGTCATAGACGGTGAGCCCGGCAACAGTCACAGCCGTCAGCGCTTCCATCTCAATACCTGTACGGCCACTGAGCGACGCCGTTGCTTCGATTTCTACGCAGCACTCTTCGGCATTACAGTCTAGCTCGACAGCGACTTTGTCGAGGGCCAGGGGGTGGCACAGAGGAATAAGATCCGACGTCTTCTTGGCGGCCATGATGCCAGCCAGACGCGCAACAGCCAGTACATCACCCTTTTTATGATCACCCTGCTGGATCATCTGCAGAGTCTCTGCGTTCATATGCACGCGGCCTTTGGCAATAGCGACCCGCTTGGTGACATCCTTGTCGCCAACATCAACCATGCTGGCGTCGCCCTTATGGTCAAAATGGGTAAACTCAGCCAATGTTATGCCCCCAATAATTGCTTGGTAGCCTGGGTGACATCGTCCTGACGCATGAGCGATTCACCCACCAGGAAGCAATGTACACCATGTTCACGCATCCCAGCGATATCAGCATGCGAGCCAATACCGCTTTCGCAGACCAGGAGCGTATCTGATGGTGCCAGCGCTGCCAGATCACGCGTTGTCTGAAGACTTGTCACCATGGTCTTCAGATTACGATTATTGACACCCAGTATGGTGCCACCGACATTCATCGCCCGTCCCAACTCGGGTGCATCATGCACCTCTACCAACACGTCCATGCCCAGTTCTTTAGCTCTGTCCGCCAGTTCCTTGGCCTGGCTGTCCTCAAGGCAGGCCATGATCAACAGAATGCAGTCCGCACCCAGCACACGGGCTTCGGTGATCTGATACGGGTCTAGCATGAAGTCCTTACGAAGCAGCGGCAATGAAACGCTGCGCTGTGCCAGCACGAGGTAGCTGTCATCACCATGGAAATAGGGAATATCCGTCAAGACAGAGAGGCAAGTCGCGCCGCCTTCTTCATAGGCCTTGGCCAGGGCAGGGGGGTCAAAGTCTTCCCGGATCAACCCCTTGCTGGGACTTGCTTTCTTGATTTCCGCAATCAGACCGATTCCGCCGCCATCCACTTTGTCTCGCAAATGCTGCGCAAAACCACGAACAGGTGAGGCCAAAGCAAGCGCACCTTCCAGCCCGTCGTGCGAGACGGTCTGCTTGCGCTCGGCTATATGCTCCAGCTTGCGGGCACAGATTTCTTCAAGAACATTGCTCATGGTCTCTATGCCCCTTGTGACACAGCAGCCAATTGCGCCAATTTCTCAGCAGCCTTGCCGCTATCAATGGCGTCTGCAGCGACTTGAGCCCCCTCAGCCAGCGAAGATACCTTCTCAGCCACCAACAAAGCAGCAGCGGCATTGAGCAGCACAATGTCACGATAGGCACTCTGCTGACCATCAAGCAGGGCGCGCAGGGCGGCAGCATTTTCTTCCGGGTCTCCACCGATCAGATCTTTCGGGTCTGCAATTGGCAGGCCTGCATCCTCCGGTGAAACTTCAAACTGCGTGATCGCGCCCTTGTCCAGCTCGGCCACAATTGTTGGTCCTGTTGTGGTTAGCTCATCCAAACCGTCAGAGCCATGGACAACCCAGACCTTTTCAGACTCAAGCTGCCGCAACACTTCCGCCATGGGTGTTACCCAGGCAGCATCGAACACACCGATCAGCTGGCGCTTGGCACCGGCAGGGTTCGACAGGGGACCCAGAAGGTTGAAGATAGTACGCATACCCATCTCAACACGGCTGGGGCCAACATGGCGCATGGCACCATGATGCCGCGGGGCCATCATGAAACAGATACCGGCATCAGCAAGGCACTGCTCAACAAAAGCATGTTCGGCTTCAATATTCACACCCAACTGCGCCAGCACTTCTGCCGAACCAGATTTGGAAGACAATGCACGATTGCCGTGTTTGGCCACGGGAACTCCCAGGCTGGCGACCACAATGGCTACAGCTGTGGAGATGTTATAGGTCCCCGACGCATCTCCGCCCGTGCCACAGGTATCAATGGCCTTTTCCGGAGCAGCAATCTTGGTGGCTTTATCGCGCATGACACGCGCACCAGCGGTAATTTCAGCAACCGTCTCGCCGCGCAGACGCAAACCCATGAGAAAAGCACCAATCTGGGTCGGCGTGGCGTCGCCATTCATCATGATATTGAAGGCGGCTTCCGCCTGCGCTTCAGTAAGCGCCTGGCCCGTCGCGACCAAGTTCAAAATTTCCTGCATAGTCATCAGGCTGCCTTTTCGGTCGGGGTGAAACCAGCCCGTATCAGGAAATTGCGCAGTAGATCGTGGCCATGCTGGGAGGCAATGCTCTCCGGGTGGAACTGCAGACCATGCACTTCGAACTCCTTATGAGAGACACCCATAATCAGGCCGTCTCCGGTCACGGCGGTGATTTCCAGGCAGTCCGGCAGGCTTTCTTTCTCTGCAATCAGGGAGTGATACCGTGTGGCCTCAAAGTCATCGGGCAGGCCGGCAAAGAGACCTTTGCCGTCATGCTTCATATGGCTGATTTTACCATGCATCAAATAAGGGGCACGAATGACCTTGCCGCCCATAGCCTGCGCAATTGACTGATGCCCCAGGCACACGCCTAAAATAGGTATCTGGCCGGCACAGCGTTCCACCACTTCAAGGCAAATACCTGCATCGTCGGGCGTGCAGGGGCCAGGTGACAGGATGATGCCTTCCGGCTGTATCTCAATCAGTTCATCCACCGTGATCTGGTCGTTGCGATGGACGACAATATCGGCCCCCAACTCACCCAAATAGTGGAAGAGGTTGTAGGTAAAGCTGTCGTAATTGTCGATCAGGACAAACATGGCCTAGTGTTCCGAGTAGCTGGTTCGCCGGTTTGGCGTCTGTTATAGAATAACAATCGCACCGGCGGGCAAAAAGATTCCTCATTTCCTCAATTTGTTGGCGAAATGGAAGCAGATAGCCCACGATCAGGCGATGGGGGAGAGAACGACACCATGACCTGGCTGACCAGGATAGTCGACCGCGTCCGATGGGCAGGTCAGCATACCAAACCAGCACACGCTCTTTTGGTCGCTGCCCTCTGCATTGTCACCCTCATCATTGCGATATCAGAACAGGAGCCGGGGCCACCTGTTATACAGGCTGATGTCATTGCGCCTTCCGATGTTCCCGAACCGATTATTTACCGGGAACCACATCTCGAAGAACCAGAGCATATAGCGGTGCCGTCGCTGGAAAATGAGAAGGAATCAGTACTGGAACAGCCCGCCATCGATGCGGGTCAGCTATACCGCAGCCCTTCGCCGGAGATTGAAAAGCGACTGCCTATTGCCATTGTGATCGACGATTTAGGAAATAACAGCAAACGGTTAGATCGTGTTCTTGAGATAGAGAAGCCCCTGACTCTGGCGTTTCTGAGTTATGCAAACCGACTTGAAGATATGACAACAAGGGCTCGGAATGCTGGTTATGAACTGCTGGTCCATATGCCGATGGAACCACTCAATTTCCATTTTCCTGAGGGGTCTAGAACACTCCAGGTTAGCATGAGTGAAAACGACCTCCGCGCCGCAGTGTATTGGCACCTAAGTCGTTTCGATGGATTTGTGGGCTTCAACAACCATATGGGCAGCAAATTTACCGCCGACCCTGCCGGCATGCAGATCGTCTTGGAGATTGCGCGGGATGAAGGCCTGATGTTCCTGGATTCTCGCACGACAAGTGCGACGGTTGGACGACAAATATCGGAAGAATTGGGTGTACCCGTAATAGAGCGACATGTCTTTCTGGATAATGTCGCGGAAGTTGAGGCCGTCCTGGCACAACTGAAAAAGGCAGAATCTGTTGCAAGACGAGACGGTCATGCTGTGGCCATCGGGCATCCGCACGAAGCAACATTACAGGCGCTGGCCCTATGGTCGGAAACCCTTACAGAGTTCCAGATTGTCCCATTGAGCGCGCTGGTTAACGATACTGCGCAACCCGCTGAAGTCGTTCAGAACTAGACCTACTGGCCACGACCCGGGGTCGATGCGAAGGCGACGGCTTCCTGCGCTGCCCTAACCAGGGCTTGAGACTTGGCCTTGCACTCTGCGTTTTCGCTTTCAGGCACGCTGTCTGCAACTACGCCCGCACCAGCCTGAATGTGAAGTACACCATCTTTGAGCACGCCTGTGCGCAGCACGATGCATGTATCCATAGTGCCATTGGCAGAGAAGTACCCGACACCGCCCGCATAGATGCTGCGTTTGTCTTTCTCTAACTCGTCGATAATTTCCATGGCCCGCACTTTGGGGGCACCGGAAACCGTGCCAGCAGGAAAACCGCCATACAGGGCGTCGATGGCATCATAATTCGGGTCGATCTCACCGCGCACGTTCGAGACGATGTGCATGACATGAGAATATTTCTCGATGATGTTTTGATGCGTCACTTCAACGGTGCCCGTTTTGGCGACGCGGCCTACATCATTACGCCCCAGGTCCAACAGCATCAAGTGCTCAGCCAGTTCTTTCGGGTCAGCCAACAGGTCTTCTATCAATGCCTGATCTTCAGCCTCATTGGCACCACGGGGACGCGTACCCGCAATCGGGCGCAGGGTCACTTCATCATCCCGCAGACGAACGAGGATCTCCGGGCTGGACCCGATGACAGAGAAGCCATCGAAGTTGAGATGAAACATGAAAGGAGAGGGGTTGGTCCGCCGTAACGCACGATAGAGCGCAAACGGAGGCAGCGAAAAGGGTACTGAATACCGTTGCGACAACACCACCTGAAAGATATCACCAGCCGCGATATATTCTTTCGCACGGTCTACCATCTGATGATATTCAGCGGCCGTCGTGTTGGACTCAGGTTCGTCCAGCAAATCGACATCGTCCACAATACCGTGACCATGCGCCAATGGCGCTTCGAGATACTCAACGGCTAGTGACAGGCGTTCTTTGGCCTGACTGTAGGCTGCTTGGGCTGAAATGCCATCCTTCGGACGAACAGGTGTAACCAGATGGATAATATCTTTAACTGAGTCAAAAATAGCCATCAGGGTAGGGCGAATAAAGAGACCGTCCGGCACACCGAGCACGTCTGGCTTCTGCTGCGGCAGGTGTTCCATCAGACGTACTGTGTCATAGGCAAGATAGCCGACCATGCCGGCGGCCATGGGGGGCAGTTCCTCCGGTAGGTCTATGAGGGATTCATCAAGAACATCGCGGAAGGATTGCAGCGAGCCGCCATCGAGTGGCTCGAAACTGTCACGGGTCAACGCCTGCCGGTTGATTTCCGACTGGTCACCAAAACAGCGCCAGACGAGGTCCGGCCGCAAACCGATGATAGAATAACGACCGCGTATGTCACCACCTTCAACAGACTCCAGCAGAAAGCTGTTGTCCTGTTCACGTGTTAGCTTGAGATAGGCAGAGACATGTGTTTCCAGATCGGCAACGACAGTCGTCCAGACAACCTGAGGCTTCCCCGCCTCATAGGTTGAAGCGAAATCGTCATATGAGGGTGCATGTTCCGACATGATGGGTGGAAACCGCAGTCTTACTGCGTCAACTGCTCCCGCAGCTGTTCACGCACCGTGATGTTGATTTCAGGTGTGTTCTGTTCATCCAGGTATTGCTGGTAGATCACGGCCAGATCGTTGGCCATCAAATTGCCGATATTCCGCTGCAGGGCCGCATAAGCCTCACCACCGGCTTCGCCTTCATTATCCGTAATCGTGGTTACGCGGGCGACGATGTACCCATCCGCCGTCATGTTAGGCGCCATGCTGATTCCGCCTTGTTCTGATGCGAACAACCGCTCAAGCCCCAGAGGTGAAAAGCCAGCGGGCACTGCGGTACCGTCGCGTTTCAAGCCTTCTGCCGTCTCGACGCTTGCGCCAGCATTAGCAGCCACACCAGCTAGGTTTTCCCCGGCGCGGGCCTGATCAAGCAGGCCATTTGCCCGATCCGCAGCAGCTTGACTACGGCGCTCATTCTCCAACTTCTGGCGTGCCCGGCTTTTAATATCATCAAAGTCTTGCAGGGCAGGGGGCGTTACAGCATCGACCCGAACAATGAAGTAGCCACCTGTTTCGGTTTCTTCCACGTCGTTGAAGTCATCTGGCTGCTTATCAAAGGCAGACTGGATAAAGCGGCGAGAGGACGGCAGGCCCCGAACGATATTGCCATACTGGTCAAATCCTGATGTGCTGACGGAATTGACAGTACGAACGTCAAGGTTAAGTTTTTCGGCTACCTCTTCGATGGTCGCATCTTCAGAAAGCATGTCTTGCGCTTCATCGGCAAGGTCAACCAGCTGGTCCTGGGCAATTTCAATGGCCACATCGGTGCGCAATTGTTCCCGCACATCGTCCAGCGACGATATGACTTCGGGAGAAACCGCAGCGACACGGAATACGGCATAACCACCCAAATCACTTTTAGCGACTTCTGAAATACTGCCATTTTCTGCAGCAAAAGCTGCCTCAACGGCTTCTTCACCAATATAGGCAATGTCTTCCCGGCTCACGTCACCAAGGTTTGCTTCGGCAGCGACCTGGCCCAATTCACCCGCGGCTTCTTCAATCGACAGGCCGCCGATCAAACGGCGCCGCAAGTCTTCAGCAGCCTGTTCGCTATCGACCAACAGATATTGCAGGGTACGGGTTTCCGGCGTCATATAGGTATCGATCCGAGCTTCGTATAGTTCGGCAATTTCTTCCTCTGTAACCTGAATGCCTCGTACCAAATCGGAAATCTGAAGGGTTACATAGGTCAGGCGACGGATTTCCTCTGATGTGTAGTCATCAGGGTTGGCTTCATACTCAGCGCGAACGTCGCTCTCGCTCGGCGTATCGATCGTAATGTCAGCGTTGGCCAAACGGAAAAACTCAACAGATCGTTGCTGCAGGTTACGCTTGAAGATTGATTCAACAAGTGCTGCTGGCACGGGGGCCGCGCCGAAGAAGCTGCTCATCATCTGCTGGCTTTCAAACTCGTCTCGCAACCCCGCTTCGAAAGTGCTGACAGTCATGCTCATGTTGTCCAGCTCCTGCTTGTAAGCAACTGGGTCGAACTGACCGGCAACATCGATGAATAAAGGAATACTGAGCAGCTCTTCTTTAACCTGTTCATCCGACGCGTATAGGCCAAGCTGGGTGGCTGCATTGTCGAATGTCTTGCCGACCAGAAGTCTTTGAAGAATTTGATCATCCAGACCTTCTTCATAAGCCTTCTCGAAGGTATAATCGCCGCCTTCATCTTGGCGTTGGCGATTATTTACCTCGCCCTGGAATGCCCGAAGAAAAGAATTCTGGGTAACTGTTTCTTCACCGACGATGGCGATGGGCTGCTGTGTGCCGCTTCCTGTACCCTGGACACCCCAAAGGGCAAAACCGGCGATAATCAGCAACAGCAGCCCACGTACAAGCCAACTTTGGCTGCCATCTCGAATTGCGCGCAACATTCTATTTGTACTCCCGGGGGTTCCTGAGATTTGAGGAAGCGTGCCCGTCAGGACACAGTGCTTTAAGCGGCGCATCATAGTCACGTGTGCGCCCGCCTGCAACTTGCTTCGCGGCAATTTGAGATGTTTGCAGACAACAACCAAGCTGTAATATTGCAGGGTAGAAATTTTCCTGACTGTCTGCTATCCGGGCGGCAGGAAATTCTCGTCACAGGAAGATGATCATGAGCACACCCATTCGCGCAATTGCTGCTGGTAACTGGAAGATGAACGGCACTGTTGCCAGTACTGCCGAAATTGAAGCCCTGGTCGCTGGCCTGGGGTCTGAAGACCCAGGTTGTGATGTCATGATCTGCCCACCGGCTACGCTTATCAACATGTTCGCCCAGATCGCGCGTGGCAGCCGCGTGGAAATTGGCGCGCAGGATTGCCATGCAAATGAAACAGGCGCCCATACTGGCGACCTGAGCGGAGAAATGCTGGCCGAAGCCGGTGCTACCACCATCATTGTCGGCCATTCCGAACGCCGGCAGGACCACTTTGAAAATAACGAGACAGTGCGCGCTAAGGCTGAAGCCGCCTGGCGGGCTGGGCTAAAAGCCATTATCTGCTGCGGTGAGAGTGATGAGCAACGCAAAGCCGGAGAGGCGCTGGAAGTCGTTGCCAGTCAGGTGGTTGCGTCATTGCCGGAAGGCGCCACACCGGAAAATACAACGATTGCGTATGAACCAATCTGGGCCATCGGCACGGGCAAGACGCCGACAGCCGCCGATGTTGCTGAAATGCATGCCAATATTCGAACCACACTTAACAAGATTATTGGTGACACAGCCAATGAAATGCGCATTCTTTATGGTGGTTCTGTCAAGCCAGCCAATGCCGATGAATTGATGTCTGTAGACAACGTCAATGGCGCATTGGTCGGCGGCGCAAGCCTTAAGGCAGAAGATTTCCTCGGCATTATTGCCGCGTACAAAGAATAGATCGGTATTCGCAACTTTTCGATCCGGATGACGACAAGTAATTGGAGGCATCCATTGAGAAAGTTACTTTATACGTGCCTGTTGCAGGTGGTAACGGCTTTAGCCGTAATGGTTCCAGGGCATGCTCAGGATCTGATTCCTGTTGAGAAATTTGCCAAACTGCCGGCAGCACAAGACCTTAAACTTTCACCGGACGGAAATTATTACGCCGGTTTATTACGCATTGAAGGCCAAAACCTTTTCATCATTGTCCCGACCGACGGGTCGACAGACAATATGCAGATGATCCGTTACGGAGAATTTACACCAGGGTCTTGGCAGTGGGCTGGCAACAAATACATCGTCATTGAAATCAGCGTTGCTTCCCGCCGATATGGCATCAAGTCTGTTGAGAAGAGACTTTCCACTATCAACATTGAGACTGGCGAAACCTATCCTACAGTCAAAATTAAGGAACGCGCTTCAGCCAAGTCCAAGAAAAATCACATCTCGCAGTTCCAGAGTACAGTTGTCAGCTACTTGCCGGATGATGATGAACAGATCCTGATGGAACTGGACACAGATTCGCCCAACAAACCCGACGTTGTCAGGGTTAAACTGTCATCTGGGAAGTACACGCGTCACACACGTTACAGAGGTGGCACAACCACCTGGAAAGCTGATTCCAAAGGTCATGTCAGAATGGGATATGGCTATGCCATTAAGTCTAATGGAGAGTATTCAGACAATTTTGATGTTCTGTTTAGAGCCAGCATTGAAGATGAGTGGAAGCACCTAAAGGCACCGGAAGATCCGGACAACCCTTACAGTCCCATATCGTTTACAGAAGACCCACATATCATTTTGGTATCCGCCCGGAACAAGCATGGGTGTTTGAGCCTGTACACCTGGGACAGAAGAACAGAAGAGGTGGATAAGGTCCTGTTTTGGGACGAAAAATTCGACTACAGCTACAGTACTAAATTACCGGGCACAGACCGCGTCGCCGCCGTCTATTATTATGCAGATGAGCTCGAGGCAATCTTCATCGACGATGAAGAAAAACAGAATCAGGAAGTGCTTGAAAAAGTTTTCCCCGGCCAGAAGGTACGGATTATCTCCCGCTCCGACGCCTACGATAAATTTATTCTGAGGGTAGGGAGCCCCAATGTACCTGCTACCTACTACTTCCTGAACACAAAAACAGGTAATGCGACAGAAATTACACACAACTACCCACAGCTCATGAATCTCGAGCTTCCACGCCCCAAACCCATCACATTTGTCACACGCGACGGGGTAGAAATTCCCGGCTATTTAACCATTACCAAAGGATCTGAAGGCAAAAACCTGCCCATGATCGCACACCCTCATGGCGGTCCACACCGTCGTGATACGCTGAGGTCCAACCCTTGGGTACAATACTTTGCCGGCCGAGGTTGGGCGGTGTTGCAAATGAATTTTCGTGGCTCCAGCGGCTATGGGCAAAAATTCAGAGAAGCTGGTCGCGGACAATGGGGTTGCCTGATGCAGGACGACGTCACCGATGGTGTTCATTGGGCGATACAAGAAGGCATCGCAGATCCCGGTCGTATCTGCATTGTTGGCGGTTCTTATGGCGCATACGTTGCTCTGCAGGCCACGGTCAAAACGCCAGACCTGTTCAAGTACGCCGTTGGGCTGAACGGTTTGTATGACATCCTGGCTGATATTCAGAGACATCGTAATTATATCGGTCATGCACGATATCGCGCTGCCATGACCCAAGAAGACCCAAAAGAAATTTCGCCGACCCATAATGTTGAGCACATCAAAGTTCCCGTTTTGATCGCCTATGGTGAAGACGACAGAAATGTTGATGAAAAGCAGAGTAAGAAACTGATATCGAAGCTCAAACGCGCCAAGAGAGAATATGTGGCGTTGGAGCTTAAAGATGCACGGCATAGCTTTTCACAGGAAGGCGACCAGATAACCTTCTTCCAGGAAATGGACAAATTTCTACAGCAACATTTAGGTCTTGGGCCTATGCCTGCCGGTGAAGCGGCCGGCGGAGAGTAAGCCCAGAAGTAGATTGAAATTTTTCGGAAATCCTGTGGCGCCGCCTATGCAATTGATGTAAAAGCGCGCCAACAGAATTTTGAAGGCTCGGAATCTCGGGCAAGAGAGTAGAAGATGCAGGCAATCCTTCTGGTAATCGTGTTGGTTTTGGCCCTGGCCCTGTGCGCTGTCATTTTGATGCAGCGTTCCGATGGCGGTGCCGCGGCTCTCACAGGTGGTGGCAGCAACCCGACCGGTCTTATGTCGGCCCGTGGTGCGTCAAATTTCCTGACAAAAACCACCAGCTGGTTGGCGGCTGGCTTCATGCTGGGTTGTTTGGCTCTGACGGCAATTACCGGGGCAGGCGATGGATCAAGCTCTGTGATCGACAGAGTTGAAGTTTCCCCTGCAGAACCTGTTGAACCAGCAGCACCTGCCGTGCCATTCTCGGAGTAGTTCAACACCTTCTGAGTTCCAGACGATGATCCGACCCGCCTCATGACGCGATTTATTTTCATAACGGGTGGGGTGGTCTCTTCACTGGGTAAAGGCCTGGCCTCTGCGGCTCTTGGCGCAGTCCTCCAAGCCCGCGGCTACAAAGTCCGCTTGCGTAAACTCGACCCTTATCTCAACGTCGACCCGGGCACAATGAGCCCGTATCAGCATGGTGAGGTTTATGTAACGGATGACGGCGCCGAGACGGACCTAGACCTGGGCCACTATGAACGTTTCACAGGCGTAGCCTCACGCAAGAGCGACAACGTTACATCCGGCCAAATCTACCAGCAGATCATCAGCGCCGAGCGGCGAGGGGACTATCTGGGCGGCACTGTGCAGGTGATTCCGCACGTTACCGATGCCATCAAGGAGTTCGCAACCGACTTCCAGGACGACTGCGATTTCATTCTCTGCGAAATTGGCGGCACCATTGGCGACATTGAGGGTCTGCCATTCCTTGAAGCCATCAGACAGTTGGGCAACGACCTGCGCAATAATGCAATCTTCATCCACCTCACATTGGTGCCATATATTGCCTCTGCCGGTGAGCTGAAGACAAAGCCAACCCAGCACTCCGTCAAGGAACTGCGCGGTATTGGCATTCAGCCTGACATTGTGATGTGCCGTTGCGAGAAGGAAATTCCAGAAGGCGAGCTCAACAAGATCGCCCTGTTCTGTAACGTGCCGAAAGAGGCCGTTATCCCCGCACTGGATGTGAACACCATCTATGAAGTGCCGTTGAGCTACCACGAACAAGGGCTCGACGTTGAAGTGCTGCGCGCTTTTGGGATCGACGATGCGCCAGAGCCAGACCTGAGCTCCTGGGAACGTACAGTCAGTCGCGTGATGGAGCCCGAGGGCGAAGTTACCATTGCTGTCGTTGGCAAATATATCGGCCTGCAGGACGCCTATAAATCACTCACAGAAGCGCTGGTACATGGCGGCATTGCCAACAACGTTAAAGTGAACATTGAGTGGATTGATTCAGAAATTTTTGAATCTGAAGACGTCGTTGTTCATCTTGAAGGGGTGCATGGCATTCTCGTCCCTGGCGCTTTTGGTGAACGGGGTGCAGAAGGCAAAATCAACGTCATCACTTTCGCTCGTGAGCGTCTTGTGCCCTATTTCGGCATCTGCTTTGGTATGCAGATGGCTGTTGTGGAAAGTGCCCGCAACCTGGCTGGCATGCCGACAGCTAGCTCGACAGAGTTTGAAAAACCCTGCCTGCCTATGGTCGGCCTGATGACCGAATGGGAAACAGACGGCGGCAAGGAAACTCGGGACGAAGCCAGCGATCTTGGCGGCACGTTGCGCCTGGGTGCATATGACGCCACCCTGCGGGAAGGTACCAAAGTTGCCGAGATTTACGGTACAACTCAGATTTCAGAACGTCATCGTCACCGCTATGAGGTGAACATCAACTATGTTGAACAATTGGAAGAGACGGGGATGGTATTCTCCGGCTTGTCTCCCGACGGCGTACTGCCGGAAATTGTTGAAATTCCGGATCACCCATGGTTCATCGGCGTTCAGTTCCACCCGGAACTGAAATCCAAGCCATTGGACCCTCATCCCTTGTTTGTATCCTTCATCAAAGCGGCGGTTGAACAGTCCCGCCTAGTATAGAGGCCCCAAATGACAGCCATTATCGATATCGTCGGACGCCAGATTTTTGACAGCCGGGGTAACCCGACCGTTGAAGTTGACGTCATCCTGGAAACCGGAGCTATGGGCCGCGCAGCCGTGCCCAGTGGTGCCTCAACGGGTGCCCACGAAGCCCACGAACTGCGCGACGGCGGCGACCGCTATGGCGGCAAAGGCGTCACCAAGGCCGTAGAAGCAGTAAACACCGAGATTTTCGAAGCTCTTTCCGGCCTGGAAGCCGAAGCGCAGCAGGAAATCGATACGGTGATGCGCGAACTCGACGGCACTGAAAACAAGAGCCGTCTGGGTGCCAACGCCATTCTGGGCGTGTCCATGGCAACCGCCAAGGCCGCCGCAGAAGAAGCTGGCCTGCCGCTCTATCGCTATGTTGGTGGCGCAGCAGCGCACGTGCTGCCAGTCCCCATGATGAATATCGTCAATGGCGGTGAACATGCCGATAACCCCATCGACGTGCAGGAATTCATGATCATGCCGGTGGCAGCCGACAGCATCGCAGATGCCGTCCGCATTGGCTCGGAAATCTTCCACAACCTCAAGAAACAGCTTTCTGCCGCTGGTCACAACACCAGCGTGGGTGACGAAGGCGGCTTTGCGCCAAATCTGGACGGCACGGTTGATGCGCTCGACTTCATTATGAAGTCTATTGAAAGCGCTGGTTACAAGCCGGGTGAAGAGATCATGCTCGCCCTTGATGCCGCCAGCACCGAGTTTTACAGCGACGGCCAATATCATCTGAAAGGTGAGGGGCATACCCTCGATGCCGGACAGCTGGCCGACTATTGGGCCGACCTGGTAGGAAAATACCCCATCCTGTCCATTGAAGACGGCATGGCCGAGGACGACTTTGAAGGCTGGAAAGCCCTGACAGCGGCCATTGGTGACGAGGTACAGCTTGTCGGTGACGATCTGTTTGTGACCAACCCGGCACGCCTGGCTGTTGGCATCGAAGAAGCACAGGCCAACTCCATTCTGGTGAAAGTGAACCAGATCGGCACGCTGTCAGAAACCCTGCAGGCGTTAGAAATGGCTCATCGTGCAGGCTTTACGTCTGTCATGTCGCACCGCTCTGGCGAAACCGAAGACGCCACCATTGCCGACCTGGCCGTTGCAACCAATTGCGGCCAGATTAAAACAGGCTCTCTGGCCCGTTCTGACCGGTTGGCGAAATACAATCAGTTGATCCGCATCGAAGAAGAACTGGACCGATTTGCCGCTTATGCCGGTAAATCCATCCTGCGCGGGTAATTTTCTTGAGGCGGGGGGGTTAAATGCCTCCCGCACGCGCAGACCACAACATATTGAGTCTGCAGAATCGCGAAACACAAGACTTGTGAGTCAAATTAGCAACACTCACAACTTTATGAATCTAAACAAAGAATTCCGAATCGTTTCAGCTTGACCCGGCGAATCACCTGTGATTCCCTTTCAGCATGGAAACGATACGCAACATGGCAAAACGCGCGAACGAGGCCTTTTTACCAGGCCTCTTCATGTTGCTTGTTGTCTATTTTGGTTACCACGCCATCCAGGGTGACTGGGGGCTGATCCGCTACCTTCAGCTTGATCAGCAGATTGCCCAGCTGGAACAGGACGCCGAACTGGTTACCGCGCAGCGAGAAGCGTTACAGCATCGTGTTACGCTTATTTCCCATATCGATGGGGTAGACCCCGATATGCTCGACGAACAAGCCCGCTATATGCTTGGTTTCTCGCATCCTGAAGATTTTGTGATCTTTACCGGGAATGAAATGGCGTCAGAAGCCGAATAATCTTTCGCCTGTATACGTAACCACGCAACTTCCTAAAACCACCACGTGCCAGATGCTAAGAAGATTGTGATCTTCGCCATACAGCGTAAATCGGTTTGATTCCCACTGGTTACCGGGTGCTACAATACCTATTTAGCGATGTAGCTTGTCCCCGAAACAATATTGAGGAGGACCATGAGCGAAGATGTCACAGGGTCGATTACCGCCGCTGATCTTGGTTTGGGCCAGGACCAGCTTTTGCAATTTTATCGTGAGATGCTGCTGATACGCCGTTTCGAAGAACGGGCAGGCCAGCTTTATGGCATGGGCCATATTGGTGGCTTTTGTCATCTCTATATCGGCCAGGAAGCCGTTATCACCGGCATTCAGCATGCCTTGCAGCCCGGAGACTCTGTTATTACCGGTTATCGCGAACATGGTCATATCCTGGCCGCTGGCACGTCACCTGTAGAGGTGATGGCCGAACTGACGGGCCGCGCCACAGGCGTATCCAAGGGCAAGGGCGGCTCTATGCACATGTTTGATGTCGCCCGCGGCTTCTATGGCGGCCACGGCATTGTTGGCGCCACAGTGCCGTTGGGGGCCGGCTTGGCCTTTGCCCATAAATATCGGGAAGATGGCGGCATTGCCGTTGCCTTCTTTGGTGATGGGGCGGCGAACCAGGGTCAGGTTTATGAAACATTCAATATGGCCGAGCTCTGGGAACTGCCGATTCTATTCATTGTTGAGAACAACCAATATGCCATGGGCACTTCTGTGGAACGCGCCTCTGCCGAGACCAAGTTGCACCGCCGTGGCAGCAGCTTCCGGATCCCCGGCAAGGATGTCGATGGCATGAATGTGCTCGAAGTTTATGGCGAAACCAAAACAGCCATCGACAGCATACGGGCCGGTAAGGGCCCACAATTGCTGGAGATGGAAACATATCGTTACCGTGGCCATTCCATGTCCGACCCGGCGAAGTACCGTACCCGCGAAGAGGTCGATACGGTGCGCGAAGAACACGACCCCATTAACCAGCTGGCCGAACTGCTGAAAGGCGAGTTCGGCGTGAAGGAATCTGCACTCGGTGACATCAATAAAAATGTCCGGGATATCGTGCAGGCAGCCGCTGATGAGGCCCTGGCCGCACCAGAACCGGCGGCCGATGAACTCTATACAGAAGTGGTGGCCTGACCATGAGTATCTCTATCCTGATGCCCGCTTTGTCGCCCACCATGGAAGTGGGCACCGTCGCCAAATGGCTCGTCAAAGAAGGGGATACAGTGCGCGCCGGCGACCTGATTGCCGAGATTGAGACCGACAAGGCCACCATGGAGCTGGAAGCTGTCGATGAAGGTACCGTGGGTCGGCTCGTCGTTGAAGGGGGCACAGAAAATGTGCCTGTTAACCAGGTCATAGCCATTCTGCTGGAAGATGGTGAAGACGCCGCTGCCCTGATGGCTGAGGCAAGCGTTGAAGCAAGCACAACTGCTGAAACAGCGGCACCTGCTGCGCCTGTAGAGGCAACAGCTCCACAACCCGTTGCGGCTTCTATTCCAGATGACCCAGAATTTGGACCAGACGCGACCTATACTGAATTAACGGTGCGTGAAGCATTGCGTGACGCCATGGCCGAAGAAATGCGGCGAGATGGTGACGTCTTCCTGATGGGTGAAGAAGTTGCCCAATATCAGGGGGCCTACAAGGTTTCTCAGGGGCTGTTGGATGAATTCGGCCCCAAACGAGTGATCGATACCCCCATTACAGAACATGGTTTTGCGGGGCTCAGCACAGGGGCCGCCTTTGCTGGGCTGAAGCCCATAGTTGAGTTCATGACGTTTAACTTCGCTATGCAAGCCATTGATCATATTATCAATTCTGCTGCCAAGACGCGCTATATGTCAGGCGGGCAGGTGACAGCGCCTATCGTTTTCCGTGGCCCCAATGGCCCAGCTGCCCGTGTGGGGGCACAGCATTCCCAGTGTTACGCCGGGTGGTACGCGCAGGTACCGGGCCTCAAGGTCATCGCACCCTATAGTGCGGCAGACGCCAAAGGACTGTTGAAGGCCGCAATCCGCGATCCAAACCCCGTGGTATTCCTGGAGCATGAACTGCTCTACGGCCACAAGTTCGATGTACCGGAAGAAGACTATGTCCTGCCAATCGGCAAGGCCAAAACCTTACGCGAAGGCACAGATGTTTCGCTGATTTCCTTCGCCTATACGGTCGGCACAGCCTTAGAGGCCGCAGACCAATTGGCGCAGGAAGGCATTAGTGCCGAGGTTATCGACCTGCGTACGATTAGGCCGCTCGACACCCAGGCCATCATCGATACAGTCAAAAAGACCAATCGCGCTGTTGTGGTAGAGCAGGGCTGGGCAACCTGTGGCGTTACGGCTGAACTGTCAGCCCTGATTATGGAAGAAGCTTTTGATTGGCTCGATGCACCGGTTAAACGCATCGCCGGTGCAGATATACCGATGCCTTATGCAGCCAATCTGGAGCAGTTGGCGACAGTTCAGGTGGCCGATATTGTCCGCGCTGCCAAAGATGTCTGCTATCGGGAGTAGGGAATGACACAACCCTCCAGCCCCTCAGCACGCCGTTTGGCAGAAGAAAAAGGCATCGACCTCAATCGGGTTGATGGTTCTGGCCCCGGAGGTCGCATCCTCAAGGAAGATGTCTTGGCCGCAACAGGCGCGGCAACCGGTTCACGCCTGTTTGCCAGCCCCTATGCCCGCAAATTGGCTGCAGAACGAGATATTGATCTGCTGGAAGTAACGGGTCGCGGGCCTAATGGTCGCATCATTGCTGCTGATCTGGAAAATATATCCTCTAACCTGCCGTTCATCGAAGTTCGCCTGACAGCCATGCGTAAGACCATTGCTCGGCGGATGACGGAAGCCAAGCAGACGATCCCGCATTTCTACCTGTCGATCGATGTTGATATCGACCGGCTTCTGGCGATCCGGGCAGACTTCAACGCGTTGGCAGAGAATGACAAAGCCTCGCTTAATGACTTTATCATCCGGGCGACGGCCCTCGCGCTACAAGAAGTGCCCGAGGTCAATGTGCAATATGCCGGCGACCATCTGAAGCTGTTTCACCAGGCAGATGTTGCAGTCGCTGTGGCTGTTGAAGGCGGGCTGATCACCCCCATTGTGCGCGATGCAGGCAGCATGGACGTGCGCAACATCGCTGCCGAAACAAAACGGCTGTCCAGTCGTGCCCGTATGGGTGCGCTGATGCCCGAGGACTACCAGGGAGGTACGATCTCAATATCTAATTTGGGCATGTACGGCATTCGTGAATTTGCCGCCGTTATCAACCCGCCGCATGGTTCCATCCTGGCCATTGGGGCAGGGGAGAAGCGCGCTATTGTGGTTGATGATGAAGTGGTGCCCGCAACGATGATGACCATCACCATGGCCTGTGATCACCGGGCGATGGATGGCGCAATGGGCGCAAGTTTTCTGGCGGCGCTGAAACGGTTGCTGGAAGAGCCACTACGATTGATTTTGCCCCCCGAATAAACTAATGAATGCCCGGTCAACAGGCAGGAAAACCCATGGCAAACGTTGAGACGTTAAACACCGACACTCAGTCTGAAAATCAGGTCGTACGCAAGCCGGATTGGCTGCGCGTTAAAGCCCCTGGTTCGCCGGAATATCTCAAGACCCGCAAACTGATGCGGGATCTCAAGCTGAATACGGTATGTGAAGAAGCCGCATGCCCCAATATTGGTGAATGCTGGACCCAGAAACACGCCACGGTGATGATCCTGGGTGACATCTGCACCCGTGCGTGTTCCTTCTGCAATGTGGCGACCGGTATGCCGCGCCCGGTTGATCCGTTAGAGCCCGAACATGTCGCAACCGCCGTGGGCGAGTTGGGGCTGGAACATGTGGTTATCACCTCGGTAGACCGCGACGACCTGCCCGATGGCGGGGCCGCGCACTTCATCAAGGTGATCAACGCGGTGCGGAAATACGCACCCGATACGACGATTGAAATTCTGACACCGGACTTCCTGCGCAAGGAGGGCTCTATTGAGGCTGTTGCTGAAGCAGGGCCAGACGTGTTCAACCATAATCTGGAAACCGTGCCACGGCTTTACCCGACGGTTCGCCCTGGTGCACGATACTTCCAGTCTTTGCGGCTGCTGGATCGTGTAAAGCAGGTAAATCCCGAGATTTTCACCAAATCCGGCGTCATGGTCGGCCTGGGCGAGAACAAGCAGGAAATCCACCAGGTGATGGACGACATGCGCACAGCCAGTGTCGACTTCCTGACCATTGGGCAATATCTGCGCCCGACAAAGCGTCACATTGAAGTTGACCGCTATGTGAAGCCGGAAGAGTTCGAAAGCTACGCCAAGATGGCCCGCGCCAAGGGTTTCCTGATGGTGTCAAGCTCACCGCTGACGCGGTCCAGCTATCACGCTGCGCAAGACTTTGAACAATTGCGGGCAGCCCGGCTGGAAAAACTGGCGAAAGAACGCAGCTAGTAGCGGCACATGCCACAACATTCAAAAAAATACGTCATGCCGCATACGGCAGAGCAGCTCTTTGACCTGGTTGCAGATGTAGCCAAATACCCCGAATTCCTGCCCTGGTGTATTGCAGCCCGCATTACCAAGAATGACGGCAAGATCATGCTGGCCGATCTGATTGTCGGCTACAAAGTCTTCCGTGAAAAGTTCACCTCAAAGGTTACCATGAACAGACCCGGTGAGATTGAGGTAACATATCTGAATGGCCCTATGAAATACCTGCATAATCGGTGGGGTTTTGAAGCCAATGAAGACGGCACGTGTACTGTCGATTTTCATATCGATTTTGAATTCCAGAACCGGATGTTCGAAAGCATGATGGGGGCCTTCTTCAGTGAGGCCCTGCAACGCATGGTCCACGCCTTTGAAGAACGTGCCGATGACCTCTATGGCTCAGAGAAGCGTCTGCATCAGCTGTAGGGCACGCTCTACAGTGGCCATCCGCACTTCCGTACGGCCCAAATCACCAAAATGTTCCTCGGAATGAATGGTCTCGCCGCCTTTGCGGCTAGCCGCGATGTGTACGAGGCCCACAGGTTTACCAGGACCGCCGCCACCGGGGCCTGCAATGCCTGTTGTTGCCACCGACACATCTGCGGTGCGAGCGTGGGCGAGGGCACCTTCTGCCATGGCCCGTGCGACGGGTTCTGAGACAGCGCCATGGTCTTTCAGCAATTGCTTGTCGACACCCAAGGCCTGCATCTTGGCAAAATTGCTATAGGTCACAAAACCGCCATCAACGACGTCAGACGACCCGGCAATATCAATGAGGGACGCACAAATCAGCCCGCCCGTGCAAGACTCTGCCGTGGTGATCCGAAGGCCCGCAGCCCGCGCCTGTTCGAGAATTTCTTCAGCCAGTTTCGTCATGTCATCATCCCAAAGAGTGTCGGTTGAAAAGTAAGCATGGCATACATCACCATCATGCCATAGAGGCCCGCGGCAAGGTCATCCTGCATGATGCCCACACCGCCATTACCAATGCGGTCGAAATGATCCACCGGCCAGGGCTTGAACACATCAAATACCCGGAACACGACAAAGGCTATGGCATATAGCGCCCAATCGGCCGGCAGGAAGAGGACTGTCAGCCACATACCGGCAACTTCATCGATAACGACTTCACCCGGATCTTTGCCATCCAGCGCCTTTTCAGTCTCGCCAGACGCCCAGATACCGATGGCCGTTACCAGAATAGCGGCCAATAAGAGCACACCTGAGCCGCCCCACTGCTGCAACCAATAGGCAAAGGGCAGGGCGGCCGCCGACCCGTAGGTACCAGGGGCGCCCGGCAGTCGCCCGACCCAGAAGAAGGTCGAAATGATATGAGGTAACCTGAAATAATTGATGGATTGATCAGCCATTGTTGATCCTGACGGTTGCCAGGGCCTGGGCGGCGATCCCCATGCCGTCACCGGTTGTGCCCAGCTTTTCTGTCGTTGTTGCCTTCACGCTGACCGCAGCGGCGCTGATACCCAAAATCTCAGCCACTTTTTCACGCATCGCGGCGGCATGCGGGCCTATTTTCGGGGCTTCGCAGATGATCGTAATATCTACATTACCGATCTCGCCGCCTTGCTCTTTCACGAGGGATACAGCGTGCTCCACAAACAGATGTGAGGCTGCACCCTTCCATTTGTCGTCACTGGGCGGGAAATGCCTGCCAATATCACCTGCAGCAACAGCGCCTAACAGAGCATCAGTGAGAGCGTGTAAGGCCACATCGGCATCCGAATGCCCGATCAGCCTGCACGTATGAGGGATATGCACACCGCAAAGGGTTACCCCATCACCATCGCCGAGGCGATGTACGTCAAACCCCGTACCGACGCGTATATGCTTTGGCAGACCTTGGGCCGACTGAAAATCAGCCGCCGTTGTTAGTTTTATATTCGCCACATCACCCGGAACGGTAACAACATTGAGACCGGCCTGTTCTGCCAAAGCAGAATCATCGGTGGCCTCTGCACCTGATGTGCCATTCTCATGTGCCTGCAGGATTTTGTCGAAACCAAAACCCTGTGGCGTTTGCGCTCGCCGCAATGTTGTCCGATCGATGGTGCCTTCGATACTATCGCCTGCAACTTGTTTGACGGTATCCGTCATTTCCAGGGCGGGCAGGGCGCCATCAGCCTGTTCCAGCGCCGCTATAACACTGCTGATTAACACATTGGAAACAAAGGGCCTTGCAGCATCATGTATAAGCACTTTATCCGGCGACAATTCGACCAATGACGTCAGGCCTTTGAACACTGATTGCTGCCGCGTCTCACCACCAAAAACCGGCGGCAGCAGTGTCAGCCCGCCAATGGCTTGTTGATAGAGCGTTTCATCATCCGGGTGGATGACAACAAGTACGCCGTCAATATCCGGGTGGGACAGAAAACAGTCCACGGTCAGTCGCAAAATCGGCACCCCGTTCAGGGCGACATATTGCTTGGGGCCCGGTTGACCGGAGCGGTGCCCGCGACCGGCGGCAACAATGAGCGCGTAAGTTGACATGTATGGACCTTTCCTACGGCGGAAATGTGCCACGCAGCGGTAGTTTTTAGAAGTCTTAATGCAGGGCTAAAACGACGATTATTTGTGCATTATCACCCTTGTGAATCACGCCTCACTCGCCTAGATTGCCCACGAATTAGGCAATTTTGGGAATGAAGGCCGTGACGATCAGCGTAGGTCCCGTCAATATTGAAGATCCAGTCTTCCTGGCGCCCATGTCGGGTGTTACAGACATGCCGTTCCGTCGGCTGGTCAAAGGCTTTGGTGCTGGGCTCGTTATCTCAGAGATGATTGCCAGTGAGGCCATGGTACGGGCCAATGACCGCACCATGAAAATGGCCTCGAACTGCGCAGAAGAATTCCCAATGGCCGTACAGATTGCGGGTCGTGACCCGGAAATCATGGCAGAGGCTGCCCGGCTTAATGAAGACCGCGGCGCTGCCATTATCGACATCAATATGGGCTGCCCGGCCAAAAAAGTCGTCAACGGCTATGCGGGTTCGGCCCTGATGAAAGACCCGATGTTGGCTAAAGACATCATTGAGTCCGTGGTGAAGGCCGTCTCGCTGCCGGTTACGCTGAAAATGCGCACCGGGTGGGATGACGACTGCCGTAATGCACCAGAGCTGGCGCGCATTGCCGAGGACCTGGGTATCCAAATGATCACCGTCCATGGTCGGACGCGTTGCCAGATGTATCGCGGTCACGCCGACTGGGCATTTGTTCGTAATGTGAAGAACGAGGTCAAGGTGCCCGTGATCGTCAATGGCGACATCACCACTTTTGACGATGCAACAGAGGCACTTGCGCTTTCCGGTGCTGATGGTGTCATGGTGGGCCGTGGCTGTTATGGCAAACCCTGGTTCCCGCAACAGATCGCTCACTTCTTGAAAACAGGTGAACGCCTGCCGGAGCCAACACTAGATGTGCAACGGGACACGCTGATCCACCACTATAATGAAATGCTGGAGCATTACGGTGAATATCGCGGCTCCCGCAACGCGCGGAAGCACCTGGCGTGGTACTCCAAGGGTAAACCTGGCTCCACGCAGTTCCGGGCGGAAATCATGCAGATTGACGAGCCCAAAGACGTCCGCCAGGCCGTCATGGATTTCTACGCTCCTCTGATTGAGAAAATGGCAGCCTGATGGCATTTGGCCTCTCAAAAAAATCTGCCCAGCCACTGAAAGAGTGGGACGGCCATATGCTGGCCAACGCCATGCCAGACCCCCTGATGATCGTGGACCCGCAGGACCGTATCAGTTTTGTTAATCTCGCGGCAGAAAACTTCTTTCAGGCAGGCGTCCGCGTCTTGCAGGGTAAGGGCCTTAACGAAATCATCGCCTTTGACAGCCCGTTGATGACCCTGGTGGGCCAGGTTCGAAACCGCGCCAGTTCTATCTCTGAATATGGTTTGACGGTCGACGGGCCGCGGATGAATGCACAGAACGTTGATGCCCAGATTAGCCCTATCATGGATGAGCCTGGCTTTATCATCATCACACTCCGTGAGCGGGGTATTGCCAGCAAGCTGGATCACCAACTCATTCACCGGGGTGCTGCCCGTTCGGTTACCAGTATGGCGAGCGTGCTGGCCCATGAAATCAAGAACCCACTTTCTGGCATCCGGGGCGCGGCACAGTTGGTTGAAATGAACCTGGATAGTGAAGGCCGGTCGCTGACACGGTTAATCTGTGAAGAAACTGACCGTATTTGTGCACTCGTCGACCGCATGGAAGTGTTTTCTGACCCACGGCCGCTGGAACCGCAACCTGTCAATGTTCACCAGGTGATTGAACATGCGATGCATGTCGCTGAAAACGGCTTCGCCAAGCATGTAACCTTCCACGAACAATACGACCCGTCTATCCCATCTGTACCGGGAGATCGGGACCAGTTGATCCAGGTAATGATCAATCTGATAAAAAACGCCGCAGAAGCAGTCCCTGCAGAAGGAGGCGAAATCAGCCTCACGACAGCCTACAGGCACGGTGTTCGTGTAGCGATGCCCGGCACGCGAGAACGCATGAACCTGCCGCTTGAAATCTGTGTGATTGATAATGGCGGCGGCGTTCCCGAAGACATGCGGCCCTACCTGTTTGACCCCTTCGTGACGACCAAGTCAGGCGGCACGGGGCTGGGGCTGGCGCTGGTCGCCAAAATCATCGGTGACCATGGCGGGATCATTGAATGTGAATCCCAGCCCAAACGTACGATTTTCCGCATCATGCTACCCATCTTCACCGGACCCTTTGGGGGAGAAACATCATGAGTGACGGCACTATCCTGATCGCAGACGACGACAAGGCAATCCGTACCGTTCTCAGTCAGTCTCTCGGCCGCGAGGGCTATGATGTACGGACAACCGGCAACGCAGCAACACTATGGAGCTGGGTTTCGGCAGGTGAGGGGGACCTCGTCATCACCGATGTGATTATGCCGGACGAAAATGGCCTGGACCTACTACCGCGCATCCGCAAGCTGCGGGGCGACCTGCCCATCATTGTCATGAGTGCCCATAACACGCTCAGCACGGCTCTCAAGGCCACCGAACGCGGTGCCTATGATTATCTCGCCAAACCCTTCGACCTTGTAGAACTGGCTAATGTTGTCAAACGCGCGCTGGCGCGTCCGGCTAAAAGCAGTGAAAGCCCTGCAGCCGATGAAGACGACGAAGAAATGCCCCTGGTCGGCCGGTCTCCTGCCATGCAGGATATCTACCGCGTGCTTGCTCGGCTGATGCCAACCGACCTTACCGTGATGATTGTTGGGGAATCTGGCACCGGTAAAGAGTTGGTAGCTCGGGCCCTTCATGATTTTGGCAAACGTCGCAAAGGCCCATTTGTGGCTATCAATATGGCAGCCATTCCAAAAGAGTTGATCGAAAGCGAGCTTTTTGGTCACGAGAAAGGTGCCTTTACCGGAGCCAATACACGTCATAGCGGGCGATTTGAGCAAGCCCAGGGCGGCACGTTATTTCTCGATGAAATTGGCGACATGCCGCTGGAAGCGCAAACACGGCTGCTTCGAGTACTGCAGGAAGGCGAATATACAACAGTCGGTGGTCGCACCCCGATTCCCACGGACGTACGCATTGTCGCAGCAACCAACAGAGACCTGCGCCAGGCAATTGATCAGGGTATCTTCCGCGAAGATTTGTATTACCGTCTGAATGTGGTGCCGATGCGCCTGCCGCCACTGCGGGAACGCTTGGAGGATATCACTGATCTGGTGCGCCACTTCCTGGCTCTGGCCGCCGATGAGGGCCTGCCGCACAAGGTTTTTGATGGCGGTGCTCTGGAACGACTGAAAAAGCATCAGTGGCCCGGTAATGTGCGCGAGCTTGAAAACTTTGTTCGTCGCGTCATTGCCCTTTATTCCGAAGAAGTCATAACCCTGGCGGTGGTTGAAGCCGAACTGGCTGATATTGATACGGTTAAAACTGCGGCGACTGCCGTCGATATCGACAATCTGGAAGAAGCTGTCGACGCCTATATGGAAAACTATTTCGCGTCCTATGGCGGGGAATTGCCCCCTGTAAACCTGTATTCGCGTGTCCTGCGGGAACTCGAAAAACCGCTGATCATGCACACATTGGCCGCAACGCGCGGCAATCAGATTAAGGCATCTGAACTACTGGGCCTTAATCGCAACACATTACGCAAGAAAATCAAAGAGTTAGACATACAGGTAACGCGCGGCGTTAAGTGATGCATTATTGCAACAATGTGATAATCTTGAGCTGACGTAAAACAACTATACTTCCAGATGACAATAGTCGGGACGACTGATGGCCCGAATGATCTGGCACAAGGGTGCGCTCTGTATGTCCTCTCCTTCAGCAGCTAACAACCGCCTGCAGAAAGATCGATTTCTGCCTCTGCTGGAGGCAATCGCCAACAAGCGTGTCTTGCCGGCAATTTTCGGTAGCTTGGCGGTTATTTGCGCGGTGCTGACCTATGCACAGCTGACGGCAGAGAATGCGTCGGCTCAGTCTGTCATCATTTTTGGTAGTCTGGCCGTGCTTTCTTTATTGTGTGCCGTTATCGCAAGACCGGTGACATCCTTGATCCGGGCGCACAAAATAGGCCTTGCGGGATCCCGATTGCGTAATCGGCTTGTACAGATGTTCGCGTTGATTGCCATTGTGCCGACATTCTTCGTTGCCCTCAGTACAGCACTGTTCCTTGAAGTAGGTCTGGAAAACTGGTTCAGCGCAGAAATCAGGAATACCGTCGACAATTCCGTTTCCATGGCGGAAGACTATTATGAGGAACACCGGAAAAGTCTGCAACGAGACATGGCCGAAGCCGCCGGCGCCCTGAACCGCAAGGCACCCTATCTGCAGCTTAATCGCGATGCCATGATGAATGAGGTCATGGACCTTGCCTTTCTTCATTCAATGAATGAAGTGGTAATCATGTCGGGGACTGGTGAGGTATTTGCCCGCTATAATTTTGCCGGGGCAGGGGATGCCAATATTTCCAGGCTAGAAACACTGCCAACACGCGCGTTTGAAGAAGCAAAGCCAGGCATAGTTGTTCCTATCCACAGTGACCAGGATGATGTTGTCCAGGTGTTCATGAAGCTCAGTAGCTTCCTCGACCGCTACATGTTTGCCAGCCGCACCATTGCGCCTGCAGTAGTAGAGAAGCTGGAAAGCACCAGGAAACATGCCGGCCAATTCGCCTTGCTGGAAGAGGAACGCGCCACAATTCAATTCCAGTTCACGCTCATTTTCCTTGGCATTGCGCTTGTGCTGCTGATGGCTGCCATTTGGTCCGGGCTGCGTCTGGCCAACCAGATTGTCGCACCAATTGGCCGGCTGGTAGATGCGGCAGACCAGATTACAGAAGGTAATTTGGGCGTCCGCGTGGAAGAGCCAACACAGGATGATGAAGTCAGTGTTCTTTCGCGCGCTTTCAACACCATGACCGGCCAGTTGGAAAGCCAACGGAAAGATTTGACGGATACAAACAGAGAGCTCGACCAGCGCAACCGGTTCACTGAAGCGGTGCTGGGCGGTGTCTCTGTTGGCGTTATTGGCCTGAACCGCGACCTTGCAATTGACCTGCCGAACAAACGGGCGCTTTCGATCTTAGACATCACGGAAGACGACGACTATATCGGCAAGAAACTGGTCGACCTGGTCCCGGAACTTGAGGACATCGTGGAAAAGGCGATTGATGCGCCAGAGCAGTTCATCCAGGAACAGATCAACATCACCCGACAGGGCATTATCAAGAGCCTACAGGTACGTGTAACAACCGAACATGCCGGTGACAGAATTGTCGGTTACGTCGTGACCATAGACGATATCACCAAGCTGGTATCGGCAGAGCGTACGGCCGCATGGGCAGATGTTGCCCGCCGCATTGCCCATGAAATCAAGAATCCGCTGACACCGATTCAGCTATCTGCTGAACGACTGAACCGGAAATATCTCGGGGAAGTATCAAGTGACCCGGATGTCTTCTCGCGGTGTACCGAAACCATTATCCGCCAGGTGGGTGATATTCGCCGCATGGTCGACGAATTCTCTGGGTTCGCCCGTATGCCTGCGCCAACCTTTGCGCGTGAAAACATCACCGAACTGGCGCACCAAACACTCCTTTTCCTGGAGGTTTCCTCACCGAATGTGACATTCGACCTGGAGTGCCCGGAAGCGCCGGTCTTCTTGCCATGCGACGGCCGTCTGCTGGCCCAGGCCCTTACCAATATCGTCAAGAATGCGGTGGAATCCATCGAAGGTAAGAAAGAAAAAGAAGAGGCGCCCAGCCAAGCTGGCCGTGTTGTCGTCAGAATCATCGAAAATGATATGACAGTGGTGATCTCTGTATCAGACAATGGCGCTGGCATTCCCAACGAGCTGAGCGACCGCCTGACCGAACCCTATGTAACAACACGTTCCAAAGGTACCGGGCTGGGCCTCGCCATCGTTCACAAGATCATGGCAGACCATGGGGGTGAGCTGACCCTTGAGAACGTCAATGACGGCGGGGCCTGTGTATCCCTTACCTTCAACATGCCGAGACTGCAGACGCTCTATGAGTCAGCGCTTCAAAAGCAGTCCTCTCCGAAGAATGCAGCAGAATAAGAAAGTAATTGGGTAACGTATGACGCAAGACATCCTCATTGTTGATGACGAAGAAGACATCCGTGAACTGATTGCGGGTCTTTTGGAGGACGAAGGCTATCAAACCCGTGTCGCCGGTGACAGCGACTCGGCACTAGAACTCATCGGTGCACGCAACCCAAACCTTGTCATTCTCGATATCTGGTTACAGGGAAGCAGGCTCGACGGCCTGGAATTGTTGGATCAAATCAAACAAGACAATCCGTCTTTGCCCGTCGTTATGATCAGTGGGCACGGGAATATTGAAACCGCCGTATCTGCCGTTAAGCGTGGCGCGGACAACTTCATAGAAAAACCCTTTAAATCTGACCACTTACTACACCTTGTTGAAGTCGCCACAGAAAACGCGCGCTTGCGCCGGGAAAACGAAGAGCTTAAGGCACTCACCGTTCAGAACAACGAAATTATCGGTGAATCCTCTGCCATCTGTAATGTCAGGCAGATTGCCAACAAGATTGCGCAGACCAATAGTCGCGTCCTCATCACCGGGCCTATCGGTTCGGGCAAGGAAGTCGTCGCGCGCTACATTCATGAACGGTCTAATCGCCGGAGAGGGCCATTTGTTGTCGTCAATGCCGCCAATATTGCACCCGAACGTATGGAAATAGAGCTGTTCGGCACCGAAAAGCGTCAACAGGGCGGGGCAGAAAGCCGCAAGATTGGCCTGTTTGAAAAGGCACATGGCGGCACACTTCTGATCGACGAAATCAGCGATATGCCGCTTGAAACCCAGGGGAAAATTCTCCGGGTTCTTGTTGACCAAACCTTTGAGCGGGTTGAAGGCACCTCCAAAGTAGAGGTGGATGTACGGGTCATGTCCTCTTCAAGCAGGGACCTGACCGTTGCCATACAGAACAACACCTTCCGGGAAGACCTTTATCACAGGCTCAATGTAGTACCCATTGAAATGCCGCCTCTGAAACAGCGCCGTGAAGATATCAAGAGCTTGACCGAGTATTTCATGGAGCGACTGGCAGAGAGCAATGGCGTTCCCAGGCGCGAGATCGGTGAGGAAATTATTGCTGCCCTGCAAAGCTATGACTGGCCTGGCAATGTCCGTCAGCTCAGGAACGTGGTTGAAAGACTATTGATCCTGGCGGCTGATGAAGCACTGAACGAAGTTAAAACCGACATGCTGCCAGACGAAATCAACAGTGCCTCAACCCAGGCATTAGGCAGTTCGGGTGACAGCAGCATCATAGCGTTGCCGCTCAGGCAGGCAAGAGAAGCCTTTGAAATGGAGTATCTCAAGGCGCAGATAAACCGTTTTGGCGGTAATATTTCCCGCACAGCATCCTTCATCGGCATGGAACGTTCGGCTTTGCACCGCAAAATCAAGTCCCTTGGTTTGTCGACACAAGACCGCCAGAAAGAAGGCGAGCCGGAGACTGAGGTATGAAGATCATCATCTGTGGTGCCGGCCAGGTGGGCACCTCTATCGCCAGCCAATTGGCCGTTGAGCATAACGACGTCACGGTAATTGACTGGTCTGCTGAGCTGATAAACCGCATCGGCAAATCTTTGGATGTACAGGGCATTGTGGGCTACGCCTCGCACCCTGACGTTCTGGACATGGCAGATGCCCGCAACGCCGATATGTTGATTGCGGCAACGCTGTCCGATGAAGTGAATATGATCGCCTGCCAGATTGCGCATTCCTTGTTCGGCGTACAAACAAAGATCGCCCGCATTCGCACTCAGCAATATATCGAACCGCAATGGCGCGACTTGTTCAGCCAGGACAATCTGCCCATTGATGTGATCATTTCACCGGAACATGAAGTTGCAAAAGCAATCCTCAGACGATTGCAGGTTCCGGGAGCCTTTGACGCTATATCTTTTGCAGACGGCCGCGTGCAGTTTCTTGGCATTCATATTGAAGAAGACTGTCCGTTGATTGACACACCGCTGTCACAACTGACAGAGCTTTTCCCGGGTCTGGCCATCCGTATTCTGGGCATACGGCGCGGCGAGCACACCATTGTGCCCTCTGCGGGCGACCAGATGCTCGTGGGGGATGACGTCTATATCGTTACAGATACAGAACATCGTGAAAGAACTCTTTCCGCATTTGGCCATGAAGAATCGGCCGCACGACGTTTGATTATGATCGGTGGCGGCAATGTCGGGCTATTTGTTGCCAAAGAGCTTGAAGAGCAAAGCTCCAACGTCAACTTGAAGATCATTGAAGCTTCCCAGGAACGCGCAGAACAAATCGCTGGAAACCTGGAAAAGACAGTTATCTTGAGCGGGGACGCACTGGACTCGGAAATGCTGCGTGAAGCAAATGTTTCAATGGCCGATGCCGTCATCGCCGTGACGAATGATGACCAGGTCAATATTTTGGCATCATTGCTGGCCAAAGGCGAAGGATGCGAGCGCGCGATCACCCTTGTCAGCGACACGGTCTATCGCCCTTTGATGTCATCCCTGGGCATTGACGTTTTCATTGACCCCCGCGCTACAACTGTCTCGACAATCTTGCACCATGTCCGCCGCGGGCGAATCCGCAATCTGCACTCGCTGCCAGCAATGGGGGCAGAAGTTCTGGAAGTTGAGGCCATGGAGACCTCCCAGATTGTCGGCAAGTCGATACTTGACCTGGAACTACCCCAGGGCGTGTTGTTTGGAGCGCTGGTTCGTGACGACGACGTTATCATTCCAAGAGGGGAAACGGTCATCCAGAAGGATGACAGGGTCATACTGTTTTCATTGGTCGACCAGATCAAAAAGGTTGAACAGCTCTTCTCTGTTCAACTGGGCTATTTCTAGCCCAAGCGGTGTAGACTGATGCTGCGATATCGCATCTGCCTGGTTCACTTGGCCTGGATTCTGCTGATGCTGGCAACCGCCATGCTGTTGCCGGCTCTGGGAGCTGTTCTCCAAGGCGACATGCCGCAGTTTTGGGCCTTCATTATCCCCATGGGCATCACCGCCTTTATTGCCAGCGCAATCCTGTTCACACTCAGGGGAATGGAACGGGATCCGGGTCGGGCAGAAATGATCGTCACGCCTGTGCTGGCCTGGGTCATTACGCCTTTGTTCGCCGCTATACCATTTATTGCCAGTGACCCTGCGCTGGGGTTTACCAATGCCTATTTTGAGGCCGTATCCGGGCTCACGACGACAGGCGCCAGCATTTTCATTGATCTGTCTTCGGTGCCTGAATCCATTATTTTTTGGCGCGCCTTGCTGCAATGGCTAGGCGGTTTTGCCACCTTGGTCATGGTAATAAGCCTTTTTGCCGTCATGGATATTGCCGGCATGCAATTGTCATCAAACTTGATTAAGCATGGTGAAGGAGAATCCATGCAAGAGCGCATCACGGGTATGGTGCGCAACGTCTGGGGGGCTTACGCCTTACTGACGCTGATCTGTATGATCCTGCTCTGGCTTTCAGGCATGCCACTATTTGACGGAATTTGTATCAGTATGTCGACCTTGTCTACCGGGGGCTTCATGCCGCGAAATGGTACCATTGCCGATTATGGACTCTACGGTGTTGACGTCATCCTGCTGGTGTTCATGTTGTTGGGGTGCATTAACTTTTCTTTGCATTGGGCCTTCCTAAAGGGTCGGCTGCGCGCCTACCGCAAGGAGCCAGAGCTCAAACTCTTGCTGACTTATATTGGCCTTGCAGCCCTGTTCCTGATTGTTTTGCTGGCGACGGGACTGGGCAGGGGACCAGGCCTCCCATTCTTTGAAAGTTTCCGGACGGGCTTGTTTACGGCTGTTTCCATGATCAGCACGACGGGTTTCCTCGCAAGCGAGCCTGGGTTCTTTCCACTTTCGCCTGCCTTATTGATCATGCCCCTTGTGCTCATTGGGGGGACAACAGCATCTACAGCCGGCGGCATCAAGATGATGCGTATGCAAATTTTGTTTATGCATTCAAAGCGGGAATTCTCGCGGCTTTCACACCCACACGGCGTTACAAGCACCTTCTTTAGAGACCGGCCTGTAGCAGATGACGTCATGACAAGCATCTGGTCATTCTTCATCCTGCTGATCCTGATTATCTGCGGCTTGACGCTCTTGCTCAGCGCAACTGGACTTCCGCTACACAGTTCTATTTCTGCTGTTGTGGCAACGATATCGAATACCGGTCCATCGCTGTTTCTGATGGAACCCGGCACCGCAGGTTACGCAGCCCTGACCAGTGCGGGCAAATACATATTGATGATTTCTATGCTGATTGGTCGCCTGGAAATATTGCCACTCTTTGTTTTGCTGATACCTGGATTCTGGCGTGCTTAGGCTTGTTTGCGCGTTCTAACTATCGCTTGAAACCAAGAATCTTCTTGAGCCAAAAGCAATTTGGGGTCAGCCTATGTCTTTGGGGACAGCGCGGCATGCCTATGCTGAGGGGCTTCGTACAGGCGAGGGACCGCGCAACCATTTACGAATGGTGATAACAACAAGGGAAAACCCAATGTCTTCTGACAAAAATCAGAACGTCCAGGACGTGTTTCTAAACCATATTCGCAAGGAAAAAGCCGCCGTCACCATCTTCCTGATGAACGGGGTCAAACTGCAGGGCGTTGTCACCTGGTTTGACAATTTCTGTGTACTTTTGCGGCGTGACCGGCACTCACAGCTCGTTTACAAGCATGCGATCTCAACAATCATGCCAACCGAGCCCGTACAGCTTTTTGAACCAGATGCCGACAAGCAGGACTGATCCAGACGAGCAACCGACCAATAGTCGGCTGCGCAAATCTAACGAGACCAATACAGACAACAATCTGTTCGAGCAGGTTGAAAGCGTCAAACTGGGCGCACGAGCCTTATTGCTAAACCCTTTTCTGAAAAGTGAAGTGACCCGCCGCTCGCCGGAATCGGCGCTGGAGGAACTAACGTCACTGGCAGGGGCCATTGACCTAGAAGTAGCAGACTCCATCAATTGTCCAATCCAGTCTGTTCGCCCCGCCACCTATATCGGCAAAGGACGGCTTGAACAGCTTTCAGCAGACTGCGCCGCCAATGACATAGATGTGGTGGTAATGAATTGTGCCTTGGGACCAGTTCAGCAACAAAACCTTGAACGCGCCCTAAAATGCAAGGTCATCGACAGGACGGCGCTGATATTGGAAATCTTTGGCGCCCGCGCCCAGACGCGTGAAGGCGTCATGCAGGTGGAACTGGCGCACCTGTCCTACCAACGGGGTCGACTGGTACGGTCCTGGACCCATTTGGAACGGCAGCGAGGCGGCGCAGGTTTTATGGGTGGCCCCGGTGAACGCCAGATTGAAGCCGACAGACGCGCCCTGGCAGACCGCATCGGCAAACTCCGCCGGCAGCTGGAAAAGGTCACCAAAACCCGTGACCTACACCGCAAGGGGCGCGAAAAGGTGCCATATCCCATTGTTTCGCTGGTTGGCTATACCAACGCAGGCAAGTCCACCTTGTTTAATCGTCTGACTGATTCATCCGTCTACGCAAAAGATCAGTTATTCGCGACCTTGGACCCCACAATGCGGCAGGTCATCCTGCCTTCAGGGCAGCCGATCATCCTGTCCGATACGGTCGGATTCATTTCAGACCTGCCAACCCACCTTGTGGCAGCATTCCGTGCGACACTGGAAGAGGTCGTTCAGGCGGACATCATTGTCCATGTGCGAGACATTTCGCATCCGGAAACGACGGAACAGCTGGAAGACGTAACAGATGTTTTGGCCAGCCTCGGGGTCGATGAAACCGGTGAGCAGCATGCTCTGGAAGTCCACAACAAAATTGATCTGCTCCCGAACGGCGCCAATCCTCAAACCAACAATATTGCTGGCGGCCCCGTCGCCCTGTCGGCACTGACAGGGCAGGGGACGGACACGCTACTGGAGCGCCTGGATGCCATCATCAATCGAGATGCATTCGTTGTGCGGGTTTCACTGAACCATGCACAAGGCGAAGCTATGTCCTGGCTCTATAGAAACGGTGACGTGCTGGAGCGTCGAGACTCCGAAAGCGGCTGTGAACTCGATATTCGGTTGAATTCCGCGAGCTATGGAAGGCTACAAAAGATGAATAATATCAATGCGGTTACCGTAGGGTCCTGATACGCCGTAACGCAGAAAGGAAGCACCAATGACCGCACCACCCTGGGAGAAAAACTGGTCATTCCTGAAGTTGGAGCGAGATGGCCGGGTTCTAACGGTGCGCTTTCGGCGGGAGGACAATCCCGTCAATCCCATGTCAGCGGCGCTGATGCAGGAACTGATCGATGTCGCCCGCGCGTTGGAAGACGACCACGAACTCAATGCAGTCATCCTGACGGGTACAGATGAGGTCTTCTCAGCTGGTTATGACCTGAATGATGGTAAAGCCCGCGCTGAGTTGGGCTTGGCGGAACGACGCGTTAAGACCCGCCTGGGCCCCAAACTTTGCGCCGCCTGGGAAAACATTGAATGCCTGACCATCGCGGCCATTGAAGGATGGTGCATCGGCGGTGGCTTTGCGCTTGCGGTTGCTGCAGACCTGCGCGTCGCGGGGCAGGACGCACGCTTTTATGTGCCGGAGATCGAACGGGGCATGAATATGAGTTGGGGCAGCGTGCCTCGGTCCGTTGCCCTGATAGGCCCGGCAACAACAAAAAGAATGTTTATCCTGGCCGAAAAGGTAGACGCTGATACTGCCCTGAATTGGGGGCTCGTGGATCATGTCGTGGCCGATGGTAATGCCCTTGCACAAGCTGAACTATTAGCCAAACAGGCTGCGCAGATGCCGCCTGTCGGTGTCCGCATGTGCAAAGAAGGCATTAATGCTGCTGCTTTCGCCCTTTCACAGGCCGTCAGTGGTATGGACCGAGACCAATACTTGCTAGCCCAAACAGGAGAAGACTTCAAGGAAGGCGTTACATCCTTCTTTGAAAAACGTCCGCCAAACTTCACAGGCGACTAAACCTAGGTATCCAGTTCTTCAAACACTTCCCTGGCCACGCGCAAGCCGTTTACGGCCGTCGGCCAACCGGCATAATGAGCAATGTGGATCATCATTTCCTCAACCGCTTTTCGGTCTATGCCTGCATGTAGTGCGCCTCGTAGATGCGTCTTGAGCTGCAATTCCTTGCCCAACGCCGTCAGCACCGCACAGGTGATCATAGACCGCTCGCGTAGCTCCAGCCCATCACGGTTCCAGATATCCCCAAAAAGATAGCCAATAGTGATGTCCATAAAGTCGTCACCCATCGGGGTGGCGGTATAGTCCTCACCAAACAGTTCCTTCATGCGGGCTAAGCCGCGCTCATATTGTTCTTCCTCAATCATTTTTCCCTCCCGTGTTGATTGATAGTGATGTCTTGTCGGCCGCCCTTATTCTTTCCCCTCGGCGCGCAGTTCTCGCTTGGCCTGCTGCCAAAGCGCCTCCAGATAATCCAGGGATTGATCCTGCGGCGCTTTACCCTGGGTGTCCAGAATATGCTCCATGCGCCTGAAACGGCTCTCAAAACGCTGATTGGTGCCTCTGAGGGCCTGTTCCGGGTCCACCTTGAGGAAGCGCGCCAGATTGGCATAAGCAAACAGAATATCGCCCATTTCGCTTTCAATGGCTGCCTGGTTAACAGCACCGTCCTTGTGGGCAACCAATTCAGCCGACAGTTCATGCATTTCCTCATTGATTTTATCGACAACAGGTTCCGCATCTGGCCAGTCGAAACCAACACGGGCGGCGCGCGCGGCTAATTTCACCGATCGCATCAGTGCCGGGTAGGAGAGGGCAACACCATCCAGCACGCTGGGTTCCCGCCCTTCGTCCCTCGCTTTTTGAGCCCGTTCTTTCTCTTTATGGGCTTCCCATGCGGCCGTTTGCGCATCTGCGTCCTCGACCGTAGCCCCGGCAAAGACATGGGGGTGTCGGCGGGTCATCTTTTCGCACAGGTTTTCAACGACATCAGCAAAGTCGAAATGCCCAGCCTCTGACGCCATCTGGGCATGAAACACCACCTGAAACAGCAAATCGCCCAGTTCATCCTTTAGCGAAGGCATATCGTTGTCTGCAATGGCCTCGGCTACTTCATAGGACTCTTCGATCGTATAGGGTGCGATTGTCTCGAAGGTCTGCTCAATATCCCAGGGACACCCATCTTCCGGGTCCCTGAGTTTTCTCATAATTTCAAGAAGCTGATCAACATTGCTCACGTTCGATTCCACCTCAGTATGCGAAGGTCAAAATCACCTGACCCATTTTATTGGCACCGCGCTGCCCGACAAACTCCTTGCTGCGCCGCATAAAGCCGAAACCCAGTCGGGTAGGGGGTAAGAAGCCCTGTCTTGGCAAGTGTATGACGATACCTGCCTGTAAATCAGCGACAAAATGACGTTTCGCGACACTGTGACTATTCCGGAATGTGTTGCCATCCAGAAAGATATTACGGGCCACACCACGACCATGAATACCCAGATAGGCATACCACCCAAAGGAATGCGATTTCTTTACATCGTCCACCACGTGCGAGGTCCCGGCAAGCCCCGGGTGAATTTGCGGCACAGATGCATCTTTCGGCAGATTTCTGCCAATCTGGAACAAAATACTGCCACCTGCATGCACAAATATGTTCCCCAGCGCGACCTGAGCAGCGGGAGAAAGACGCATTTGAAACCCATTTTCAGCCTCATACAGAGGCACGCGCCAACGCCGCTGATAAAATAGGTTCAGTCCCGGTTCGTTCCTCAGTTGGTTTCGCCAGCCCCTGGGTTCATCAAAATCGAAAGCGGCGTGCCAGGTGTGCTGCAGCTTGCCGGCCAGTGAAGCCGGTCCGATGATGCCTATAGTTAGGGACAACCGCTCCGTAAAGCGATCTGTGGATCGTGAACGCCCCATCGCCAGATAGAGCCAGCCAGCATAAGGCACATCATCCACAATGAGGTCCGTACGAGAGAGGTCCTCGGGCGTATGCATATCCTGGCCCAGGCTCAGAAACTGACGACTGGCGCCTGTGCTGCCCATAAGGCGCTTCATAAGCCCGTTCAGGCCCAGAAACGACGTTTCTTTCTTGGGTACAAGGTCCAGTCTGATTCCGCTGGAAAAATGACGGTCCCGGTCTGACACGAAGACGTCATTTTCCACCACCACGCCAAAATAGCCGGTTTTGTGATGATCAGAGGCAGCCACCGCGCCGGCAAACGGCACAGTTAACGACAAAAATAATGTTAGTAGAACCAGCAGACGCGACATGGACTGGAAACATCCTTGCTTGATAGAAGCGGATGTATAGCATGACGGGCAGGGGGATACGATGAACAACAATCGACTGATTTCACTTGCGGCGGGCACGTGCCCTGACTTCACGCCTGTAGAGACAATTCATGCAGCGGCGGAAGCCGGTTTTGGCGGTTGCGGGATCTGGTTCGAAGCCAGTGAATGGACAGATCAGCGCACACGCGACGTCCGTGCAGCCTTTGAAACAACTGGCTTGGTGCCGCTGGATATCGAGGTGATATGGATTCAGCCGGGCGATGAAGACCCTGATCATGACCGCCAATTGGCCGCTGGCGGCGAAATTGGTGCTCAAAATGTCCTGATCGTGAGCTCAGACCCCGATAAAACTGCCACAAAACACCGTTTCGAACGCTTATGCGACAAAGCAGCAAACGCCGGCATCAAAGCCAGCCTGGAATTTCTGCCCATCACAGAAGTGAAGAACCTGGATGACGCTCTGGAGATTGTCTCTGAAGTAGGGCACCCCAACGGCCATATTCTGTTAGATCCGACGCATTTGCACCGTACTGGCGGCACACCAGCTGATATTTCAAGGATTCCACCTGAACTGTTGGCATATGCGCAATATTGCGATGGCGTCGACATATTACCCAACGAGGATATCGATACTATTTTGGCTGATGCTGTTGATGGCCGCCTATTGCCCGGAGAGGGCGAGTTTCCATTGAACGTATTCGTGGCCTCAATTGACCCGTCTTTGCCATTGTCTGTCGAATTGCGGTCGAAATTTCTACGCGATACCTATTCAAATGCAGCGGAGAGGGCATCAGTCGTGCTCGAGGCGACGCTGAATTCATTGAATTCCTAAAATTAAGGGACAGGGAGGTCCTTAACGAACGCTGAAGCGATATCCACATAATTCGCATAATTTATATTATGATAAATATTTAATTGATCAACATTTATTAATTATTAAACAACCACCTGTATACTCATCCATAGAAATACAGGTACAGCGTTACAGCATATATGCCGACGATTGGATAGAATGTGAGCGCGAAACCAGTACCGCGCCAACCTGATGCTACGAGGTATCCCAGTGCGAAGATCACGCGGCCAGCTACAAATGAAACAGCAGCGATTGGAATTAGTCGTAGCCAATATTGCGGCGCGATGACGGCAAACGCCATTGTTCCTATCAACAGCAAGAGAATCTGCTCTGTCGTATTGGTCGTGATGTTCCGCCAGACATGGATGGCGCGTTCGTCTTTTTCTTCAAGGTCGGTTTCCAGCGGATCAATAGCCGGCGTAAATGCACGCACATTGGCCACCATTACCACAGAAACAAGCAGACACAATCCAGGCCCGGTCATCCATTTGGCGACATAAGCCAGCCGATCACCAATATCGAGATAACGGTCAACGATAACGAAGTAGCGTCCTTCCAGCCCATACCAGGCCACAAAAAACCAAGACAGGGCCAAAACAACGCCGATCACGGCACTAATGGCATATTTCTTTCTGGATGCGGATACGCGTTCATGGACGCTGGATGGATGTGTGCTCATTGGATCACCTCCCCAATGACAGCATAATACCCCTAAAGGTCAATCACCAAGCCGTCATAGGCTGGGCGAATATGGCCAGGAAGCTCGTTACACAAGGTTTCATAGTCCATTTCCCACGTCATATGGGTCAGGAATGCGCGTTTTGGCTTCACGCGCTCAATCCACTGCAGCGACTTTTCCAGATGCGCATGTGTCGGGTGCGGTTCACGCCGCAATGCCGTAACAACCCAAACCTCCACACCTTCCAGGACATCAAAGGCCGCATCACTTAATTCAACTACATCTGTAGAATAGGCAAAGTTACCAATACGATAACCCAGGGTCTTTATGTTGCCGTGGTCTTGTTCGAACGGAGTAATCCGCGTGCCTTCATGCTCAAAAGGCCCGGTAATTTCATGACCGTCGCAAATGGCGGGATAGCCCTGTTGGCTTATGAAAATATAGTCAAACCGCCTGTTCAGCGTTTCTAGCGTGCCACGGTCTGCATAGGTCGGCACGCGCTGCCTGCGACGCATAGCGATCATCCGCAAATCATCGATGCCATGGGTGTGGTCTGCATGATCGTGCGTGTAGAGAACCGCATCAATGTGGTCGATGTCATTGTCCAGACACTGCTCGCGCAGGTCTGGCGACGTATCGATCAGGAAGCGTTTACCGTCAGTTTCAACTGCGACAGAAACCCGCCTGCGGCGGTTTTTCGGGTTGTTGGGATCACAGGCACCCCAATAATTCCCCACAGCCGGAACACCGACGGACGTACCAGACCCCAGAATCGTTATCCGCACGCCCTACTCCACCACACTAGCCAGGCCGCTGCGCCTTGCTGAAAAGCCGAAAAAAATTGTCGGTTGTCGTCTCTTCGATTTCACTGGCACTCACGCCCTTGATATCTGCCAATTTCTCAGCCGTATGCACCACAAAGGACGGTTCATTTGTCTTGCCGCGATGAGGTATCGGCGCCAGGAATGGCGAATCCGTCTCGACCAACAGGTTTTCCAATGGCACGGCCCTAAGGGCCTCCCGAACAGGTTCAGCCGTCTTAAAGGTGGCAATACCAGAGACTGAAATGCTCATATCCATGGCAACGCAGGCTCCAGCAAGCGCTGCTGAGGCCGAGAAACAATGAATAAGGCCGGGAAAAGCGCCCTTTTCATATTCGTCCTGCAGGATCTCCAACGTGTCATCATCAGCATCGCGCGTATGCACAATCAACGGTAGGCCCGTTTTCCGCGCCGCAGCAATATGACGACGAAATAAGGTCCGCTGCGTGTCGCGCGGGCTGTTATCGTAAAAGTAATCAAGTCCCGTTTCACCGATGCCAACAACCTTCGGATGCTGCGCCAGTTCAACCAGCTGCTCTGTTGTCACGTCCGCATCCAACTCGGCGCTATGCGGGTGAATGCCAACCGTGCAGAAGATATTCTCGTGCTGCTCTGCAATGGACAGCACCTTGGGGTAACCTTCCATATGCGTCGCAATTGTCAGCATGATGCCGATGCCTGCTTCCCCTGCCCGCGCCACCACATCGGGCAACTGGCTATAAAGGTCGTCAAAGTCCAGATGGCAATGGGAATCAACAAGCACGATATCTACTCAGCTTTCCACGGGGTCATCTGCGATACGCGGGAAAAGGCCCTGCGGTTTTCCAATAGGCGTGCCTTCGGGCAGGTTCCCGCCCTCACCCAGCGCGTCAAAGTCGCGCTGATCTCGAGCCACACCCAGGTAATCCAGCAATGTATCAGCCGAACCCGGAATAAATGGGCGCGCCATAATGGCAATATTCCGGATCGCCTCAGCCGCTACGGCCAGTACAGTGGTCATACGGTCTGGGTCAGATTTCTTGAGCACCCATGGCTCCTGCGTCGCCAGATAGCGGTCAGCATACGCAATCAGGGCCCAGGCGGCTTCAATCGCCTGGTGTATCGCCTGCACGTCCATGGCTTTGCGCATCTTTTCCAGAACACCAGCGACCTGATCAAGCAACGCGGAATCTTCAGTCGTCGGATTCTTGATTGCGGGCATTGCACCATCACAATTCTTGAAGATCATGCTCAGCGTACGCTGTGCCAAATTGCCTAACCCATTGGCCAGGTCCCCATTGATCCGATGGATAATAGCTTCGCGGGAATAGCTGCCATCATTGCCAAACGGCACATCGCGCAGCAGAAAGTGACGGATCTGATCGAGGCCAAATTCTTCAACCAGTGATTCCGGTGTAACCACATTACCCAGAGACTTGGACATCTTCTGGCCTTCCAGGTTCAGGAAGCCATGCACGAAAACGCGTTTCGGCAACGGCAAGTCGGCAGACATGAGGAACGCCGGCCAGTACACAGCATGGAACCGCAGAATATCCTTACCGATGATATGCACATCAGCAGGCCAATAGGTCTTGAATTCTTCGCTGTCTGTATTGGGGTAGCCAACACCGGTAATGTAGTTGGTCAGAGCGTCGAGCCACACATACATGATGTGCTTGTCGTCGCCCGGCACGGGAATACCCCAGGAAAACGTCGTGCGGGATATGGAGAGATCTTCCAATCCTTGCCGTACAAAGCCGATCACTTCATTTCGGCGGCTGCGCGGCATAATAAATTCCGGCACATTTTCATACAACTCGAGCAGTCTGTCTTCATAGGCAGACAAGCGGAAGAAATAGCTGGGCTCCTCCACCCATTCGACCGCTTTGCCTTCCTTGGTCAGGAAGCTGCCATCTTCCTGCTTCACGAGTTCAGATTCAGTGAAAAAGGCTTCATCGCTGACAGAATACCAGCCTGAATAGCCACCTTCGTAGATGTCACCCTTTGCCTCGAGTTTGCGCCAGATGTCCTGAACGGAGTCGACGTGGCGCTGCTCGGTGGTGCGGATGAAGTCGTCATTGGAGACGTTCAGCAAATCCGTCATCTGCCGGAACTTGTCTGCATTGCCATAACAGAACTGGAGCGGGTCCATATCGGCTGCTTTGGCGCTTTGCTCCACCTTCTGGCCGTGTTCATCCGTACCAGTGAGGAATTTGACATTGTAACCATCGGCCCGCTTGAAACGCGCCAGTGCATCGGTGGCCACTGCTTCATAAGCATGGCCAAGATGGGGGGCGCCATTCACATAGGAGATGGCAGTCGTAATGTAGAAAGACGGCTTGTCGGTCATTTCATTCGCTTCAGAACATCGTTGAACGCGAGAAGAACCGCCTGTTTTTTGTCCAGGTTTACGGCTTCCGTCCGCGCGAAAAGTTGGCGCGTGTTCTCCCATACCTCCATCCATTGTTCAAGAGGCGTCTCCTGCATCATGGCGGCAAATATGGGCTTTTCAGCGGCGCATATGCCGGCACTTTCATCCTGCCCACCCAGAGAACGAACCAACCGAAGCAAGATGCCCTCAAGAAGCTCACAAAACAGGGCGAAACGCCGTTCCGAGCCACTACGAGCCAATTGGTCTCCCAAATTATGAATGGCATTCATATCAGGACGGGTGGCGCGTTCCAGGATATCCAGAATAGAGTCGTGAAGACCAAGCCCGTCGGCCTCCATCAGCATTAGGGCGTGGCCTGGTCTGCCCTCACTCAATAAGGCTATATCGCGCGCGCGGCCCTCTGGCACCTCGATATCGTGCTCAGCGAGCACAGTGCTCAAGTCAGTCGCATTTAATGGACGCAGGCGGACTTCCTGGCACCGGGATCGGATTGTATTGAGCACCTGGCCCGGCGAATGCGCTATCAACAAAAGCAGTGATTTTTCAGGGGGTTCTTCCAATATCTTCAATAGCGCATTGGCGGCCTGACGTGTCATTTCATCAGCGGCATCCACAATGGCAATTCGCCAGGCCCCACCTTCTGCCGTCATCGCATACATACTCTGCATGCTCCGGACATCATCCACGACGATATCCTGCCGCTGCTTTTTGGTTTTCGGGTTAACGGACGGCGCAACGGTGACAATACCCGGGTGCCCGCCCTGCGCCACCTGACGAAAAACAGGGTCATCCTCTGACATAAACAGGCTGTCAGCGGGCGCGGGTTCGCCGAACAGGGAATTTTCTTCTTCCAAAGCCTGCGCCTGCACAAACCGCGCAAACCGATATGCCAGCGTCGCTTTGCCAATGCCACGCGGTCCGGTGATCATCATGGCATGGGGCATCCGGTCCGACTGCCATGCCCTTAGCAGCAGCGCTTCCGCCTCTGCGTGTCCGTGCAGGCTCGCCGTCGCCCAAGGCCCTTCGCGGTATTCTACCGGCTGTTCAGCGGCGCGTGCCATATCACAAATCAAACCGGCTGGAGACGGCCTGCCAGATGGTCTCGGCAACATCATCAATACCCTGATCGGCATCGATCAGGACACAGCGGTCCGGGTTCAACTTGGCAATTTCTTTGAAGGCTTCTCGCAGAGACTCGTGAAATGTTTGCCCCATGCGTTCATAGCGATCTTCGCCATCTTTACGGGCTTGTGCGCGGGATAAGCCTGTTGTCACAGGTAAATCCAAAATGAGGGTCAGGTCCGGCGCGAAAGAGCCAACCACAAGGTCATAAAGCTCAGAAACGAATCCAGGCCCTGCTCCCTGCACATATCCTTGGTATGCCATGGTTGAATCGGCAAAACGGTCGCAGATAACCCATTGACCATCGGCAAGTGCCGGTTGAACCACAGCCTCAAGATGTTCCGCCCGCGCGGCAAAGTGCAACAAGGCTTCTGACTTCGGTGCCCATCGTGCGTCACCTCGAACCAGTAAATCACGGATTGGCCCCTCGGGTTCGCGTGTCAGTACTGGCTCTATACCGAGCGACCGAAATTTCTCGGCCAAATGATCTATCTGGGTAGACTTCCCTGCCCCCTCACCCCCTTCAAGGGTGATGAATTTTGGGTGTGAGGACAAAGTCATAGAGCCACCCTGGTCTAGTTACCGGACTGGCCCAGCAACAAAAATTCAAGCGCAGAGCCAATTTTACCAAGGGGGCCAACCTTCTCTACGTCGCTGCCTGCCACAAGTGTAACGGACTTTTCGCCCATATCCGGGCCCGTCAGCACCAGCCGTGCCAATGGTGTGCCTTTAACAATTTCAGCCGGAATGGGCGCGGTATATTTGATCTCGGCCTTGATCTTACGATTGTCCCGGCGCGTGAGTGTCAGGGTTAGGTCTTCCGTCGCCACCAAAGGCACTGTGGCATTTTCACCCAACCAAACGGGGGCCTCGTCCACGACCTGCCCGGCCTTTAACACTTCCACTGTGGTGAAGTTGCGAAAACCCCACTGTAAAAAGCGCTCTGCTGAAAGACTGCGCTGTTTTTTACTGTCCAAACCGTTGACGACCAGGATTAGCCGGCGGTCGTCACGCTCGGCAGAGGCTGTCAACCCGTAGCCAGCTGCCTCTGTATGCCCGGTTTTCAGGCCATCGGCACCGTCAATCCGCCCCAACACGGGGTTACGATTTGGTTGAGTAATAGGCTTACCATCCAGCGAGACACCATAGGTGAAACTTTCTTCCGCAAACATATGATAATATTCGGGAAACTCGCGGATAAGCAGCGCAGAGAGGCGCCCCAAATCCGCCGCCGTCATCATCTGCCCTTCATCCGGCCAGCCGGTAGCGTTAGAGAATGTACTGCCCGTCAAACCAATGGCCTGTGCCCGGTCTGTCATCATTTCAGCGAAAAACTCTTCTGATCCGGCCAGGCCTTCTGCCAGAACGACGCAGGCATCGTTGCCAGACTGCACGATGACACCACGCAACAGGTCTTCAACGGTAATGTCGTCTCCCAGCCCGACGAACATTTTGGAGCCCTGCATCCGCCAGGCCTTCTCGCTAACATTGAAGCGGGTGTCCATGGCAATTTCACCGTTCGCCAAAGCTTCAAACACCATGTAGACCGTCATCAGCTTACTCATGGAAGCCGGTGGCATGCGGACATCAGCATTCTTTTCGAACAGAACCGCCCCTGTTGAAAGGTCTAGCAAATAGGCTTCCCTGGCCTGAACGGCAAATGGGGGTTTTGGTTCTGCTATTGCTTCAACAGTTGTGAAAGCAAAACAAAAGACCACAAGACAAAGAGATGACAGTCGCTTCAACATTCGAGACAAATCCACCAACTTAGAGACAGGGTTTAACAACACTATGCAGCACTTGATAGCAGCTCAAGCCATCTTACTGCATGAATCTTTCAATCATAATCCGGGCACCAAGATAGCCCGCTTCCACCAGGCGGCTATGGATCGTAACCGCCTCTTCCTGCGTTGCGAAAGGGCCCAGCCGCACACGATAGAATTGCTGATTATTCACCATGGCGCCTCGAATATGGGCTTCATGATATTGAGACGCCTTTTCCTTGAGCCGCGCAGCATTGCCAGCATCCGTAAAGGCCCCAACTTGGATATGGATTTCTTTGCGGGGCCCAGCTGTCGGCTTAGGTTCAGCTTTCGGCGCAGGTTCCGCGACAGGCTTTGGTGCTACCTGCGTTGGCGGCTCATCCAGTGGCGGCAGTTCGCTGACTTCCATGGCCGCAACTTTGGCTGGTTTTTGCTGTGCTTCTCTGGCCTGTCTTGCCTGTTCAGCTCGTCGCTTTGCCTGTAATGGGTCAACTTCAAACTGTTTGACCTCTGGCTTGGCAGCAGCGCCGACAGCCGGTGAATAGTACTGAACACGAACGCGGGTAGTGCCTTGGTCAACAAACCCCAGTTCCTGTGCAGCCCGATAAGACAGGTCAATAATGCGATTATCTACGAATGGACCGCGGTCATTGACCCGCACCACAATTGACTTGCCGTTCTGCAAATTGGTTACCTTGACCTGGCTTGGCATTGGCAAGGTCGTGTGCGCGGCGCTAACCCGGTACATGTCGAAGACTTCACCATTGGCTGTGCGCCTGCCATGGAATTTGGGGCCGTACCATGATGCGATCCCTGTGCGGTCATAATTCGGATCTTCATGCGGTACGTAACGCACCCCGTTGACGGTATAGGGGTTGCCCACCTTATAGGTACCGACACTTTCTGACCCAAGAGAGCTTGTGTAACCACGTGGCACTGACGGCGCGCTCTGACGTATTTGAGTTTCACATCCGGCCAGAATAACGGCAGCAAAAACAACGAGTATAATTGGTTTCATTGGATTTTCTCTGCAAGCTTGCCAACGGAGATGGCGTACAGATTGGCACAATTATAGCTCAGAATGGCTTTGAAATTTCGATAGGCCAAAAACACCCGCCCACCCGGGCCATCCGGTTGCACCAGGGAAGCTTCCAAATTCGCTACTGGCAGATCAGAGCCGTCCAAGCGCCGAACACCCAGCTCCTGCCAATCCTGCAAACTCAGTCGCTTTGTATGTCGCTTCATGGCCCTGCAGCCCGAGGGTGGGGCTTCGTACAAGTTGGCCAGGGCTACTTCAGCTTCCGGGGTCAACGAGACCTCCCCGCCCCAGCGATGATCATTGCGCCAACCATGCTGCGCCAGATAGTGCGCGATGGAGGCAAAGACATCAGCCTCTGTTGTCCAGATATCGCGGCGGCCATCACCGTCGCCATCCATAGCATAGGCCAAAAAGCTGCTCGGCATGAACTGACTTTGACCCATGGCCCCGGCCCAGGACCCCTTCATGTTCGCGTGATCGATATGGCCTTCATCCAGAATTTGCAGTGCGGCCATTAGCTCTTTACGGAAGAAAGAGGAACGGCGCTTGTCAAAAGCCAAAGTCGCCAACGCCTGAATGGCATCATTCTTGAGTGGGTAGCGGCCATAATTGGTTTCCATCCCCCAGATGGAGACAATATAGCGCGGCTGCACATTGTATCGCGTGGCAATTTCAGCCAACAGATCGGCGTGTTCGGCCATCATTTCCCGACCGACACGAATGCGCGTTTCGCTCACCCGCTTATCGATATAGGTTGTCGCAGTTTGTTTGAACTCGGGCTGCTTGCGGTCCAACACCACGGCACGTTTGAGGGGTTCCAAACCGACCAACGTGACAGAGACCGTTATCGGTGAAATTCCCTTTTCAAGCGCTTCTGCCCGCACACCTTCAAGGAAAGCATCCCAACCCGCATAATCCGGTCCATCAGTAGATTGGGCACTAACCGGCATCGTCATACCGACAACAAGACAACAGATCGCCAAAAAAGACAGTCGAAAGTCTGACAACACGCTCACTGATTCCCCGTTTCTCAAAGGCACTTACACGTCACAACAGTATGATGTGGATCATGCCATACAATCTTCAAGCTTTGGCAAGAATATCCCTCAAATAAGGAGAAATTTTGTCTTTGTTGAGGTTCAGGATTGGCAGAGCGCATTCAACACGGTAAAAGGCTTCGGAATGGATGGGTGGCCGAGCGGTTGAAGGCACTGGTCTTGAAAACCAGCAGGCGTGCAAGCGTCTCGTGGGTTCGAATCCCACCCCATCCGCCACCAAAGAAGGCCCCTTGCGGGGCCTTTTCTTTTGTCAGATTCCTGTGCTCCAAATCAGGCAGTCGATGTACTGCCTGCAAACGGGCCGTCATCAAAGAAGTGATCTGCCACAAACGGGTTGAACTTCCGTTCCTGACCAAAGGTCGACATATCGCCATGGCCCGGCACAAAGGCTACATCTTCACCAAGCGGCCATAGCTCGCCCCGAATGGCATCAACCAAGTGCTGATAATTGCCCTGCGGCAGGTCGGTACGACCAATTGAACCCTGGAACAGCACGTCACCCACAAAAGCGATCTTGGCACCATTGTGGTAGAACACCACGTGGCCGGGCGTATGACCCGGGCAATGCTTTACCTGCAGGGTCTGGTTGCCGACGGTGACTTCGTCACCCCCTTCAAGCCAACGATCGGGCGTAAAGACTTTCGCCCCTTCAAAACCATAGCGTTCAGCAGATTTGCCAAGGTCATTGATCAGGAACAGGTCTGCCTTGTGTGGGCCTTCAATGGGTACGCCATATTTTGCAGCGAGGTCGGCCGTACCCCCCGCGTGGTCCAGATGACCGTGAGTGATCAGGATTTTTTCGAGCGTAACTCCATTTTCTTCAAGAATGGCAGCCAGCTTGTCCAGATCGCCACCGGGATCGACGGCAGCCCCCTTCATGGTTTCTGTGCACCAGATAATGGAACAGTTCTGCGCAAAGGGCGTCACTGGCTGGACGACTGCTTTCAGTTCACTCATCGTTCTTTCCTGACCGTTAAAGCTTTGCAGCCGTATATACACGCTGGAAATGGCAGTTGCCAGCCTTACAGCTTTCTAACCCACGCTGAGCGCCAGAATGCGCGACATCTGCGCGTAGGTCAGACCATTTTCCAGACGCCATTCATTGAAGGCGTCTTGCACTGCCTTTAACGCCTTTTGGGAGGTCGGCGCTTTTTCAATAACCCCTTCCCTGATAAGGGCTTTAACAACGTCCTTGCTCATGACGGGTGTGTCCCAGCTCACTTCACGCAACATATAAGGGCCCGTATTACCGCCGAGGCGGCTGCCGCGCTTCTTGAGAAAAGCCCACAGGCCCGTGAAATCTCCATGCGGCCAGGTGGCAAAAAAGGCCGAAGCCGAACCATGAGAGCGCTGCAGGTCTGTAATCATGATGGCGTTGTCACAAATAGCGCGCAGTTTTTGGCCATTGCGAATAATCGCCGTGTCTGAAAGCAAGCGGTCAAATTCTTCGTCTGAAAACATGGCCACCCTGTTAGGATCAAAACCAACAAACGCAGCCTCGAATCCCGGCCATTTGTTGTCGACAACCTTCCAGGAAAACCCAGTGCGCATAATCACCTTGGCCATAGCTTCCAGCCAAACACTATCTGGTAATTGCGACAATTCAGCATCAGACTTGCCTTCCGGCAGAGATGCCAGTACGGCGGCTTTGCCTTCATGCAGACTTGCAGCAAGAGCCAGAATGTCAGAAAAGTCGCCCAAGGTCGCAGCCCCCATTCAGCAAGTTACCTACATCGAGTCGAATATGGCGGCCAGCACGGCCCATCATCTGTTCATGCAAATCGTAGCCTGAAAATCGCTGCGTATCGAGATACGTATCTCGTTTCTGATCGATGCCGTCATACGGTCGGCGCAATCTAACCGAGCAACCCTTGTTTGCGTCAATAACGTCAATAAGCACCAAACCTTCTCGAGAAACGTAGGTGTCATCCCAAGGCAATTTACTGTCGCGGCATTGTGGTAGGGTAAAAATCAACGGATCCTGCGCCTTCTCAGTCGCAGCGTCGTCTTTTGGATCAGATTCTTCGGCGCTAGCAGCCCCGTATGATGAGACCATCCATATACAGGCCGCCAAGGCCGCTAATCGCTTTGCCAAGGCATTTCTCCCGACATTCACTTAGGCGGGACCACGGCATCATTATTCCGTAATTGGGCCAAATTGTAAAATTTCCGGTCTGTACTGCATTCTGTCTTTGTTCAATGTCTTGCGCGGCCTATTCTTACGCCTGACCAAAAAGGGGGAAACCATGGGTGCATATTCGGGTAAAGTCGCTGTCATTACAGGCGGCAATAGCGGTATCGGCTTGGGCATTGCTCGCAATCTCGCCAATGAAGGTTGCGATCTCGCGCTGGTCGGCATGGATGAAGCCAAGGCACAAAGAGCAGCAACCGACCTTGCAGAACTTGGCGTGCGCGCAATTGGTCTAAGCTGCGACGTGACAGACCGCGCCGCTGTTGAAGCCATGGCGGACCGCGTCTACGACGAATTCGGCACCATCGATATCCTCGTGAACAATGCCGGTGTTGGCTATAGCGGCGAGGTATACAAAATCGGTGAGCAGGACTGGGACTGGGTCATCGATGTAAACGTCAAGGGCGTTTTCCAATGCTGTGCCGTCTTTGTCCCCCGCTTTCTGGAAAAAGGCACCAAAGCGCACATCGTCATTATGGGCTCAGAACAGTGCTTCGGGCTCGCCGACCCACAATTTGGCAGCATGATCGCCTATAATACTTCCAAGCACGCGCTGCTGGGCTTCACGGATTCCCTGCGCCGCGATGTTGCCCCCGCTGGCATGACCGTCAGCCTTGTATGCCCAGGCCCGGTCGCCACGGAAATCTGGAATGCAGAACGGGCCCGCCAACCCCAATATGGTGAACGCAATGCTGTCGGCGATGGCGCTGGCGATGCGGTCGCTGAGATGGGGATGGACCCTGACCTGGTCGGCAAAATAACGGTTGAAGGCATGAAGGATGGTGATTTCTACATCATCACCCATGACTATATCCGTGATCTGATCACGGAGCGCTACAAAGAAGCTGATGCTGCCTGTGACAAGACAGATCGCTGGCTCAAGGAATATTCCTGATCCGCCTCACTCCTCGCGCTGCAAGAATTCAATAATTGCCTGATTGGCGGACTTATCCTGGGCGATAAAGATATGCCCGCCTTCAAAGAAGGCCAGTTCTGCGCCGGGAATACGGCCGGCTAAGGCTTCTGCATTCTTCGGCGGGGCAATGCCATCATACTTGCCAGCACACACCAATGTTGGCGCCGTGATTTCTGGCAAATACTCCCAACAATCATGATATCGGCGAGCATCCAACAAATGCTCCCGCCCAATGTCGAAATTGGGTTCCTTGCCGAACTGATGTCGTACGGCACCTGCCTGCCGGGCAAATTCCACCATGGCATCCTGATTCTCAGCCTGCCAAGCCTCGTTTCGGCGGGTATCCTGCAACTCCGCGCCCAGGCGGATGCGTTGCTTTACCGGCATCATCTCCAACTCGTGCAGGGGGTACGACGCCCCGCCGTCGCCACCCGCTGATGTCGCACATAGAACAAGCCGGTCTACCTTTTCTGGAAAACGCAGGGCCAGTTCTTGCGCCACCATGCCGCCAAATGAATAGCCGACAATATGGGCTTTCTCCCACCCGCCGGCGTCCATCAGATTAGCAGCATCTTCGGCATAATTGGCCATGGTATAGGGCCAGTTCGGCTTGCCACTCTGGCCCAAACCGCGCTGGTCATAGGTGACCACTTCAAAGTGATTAGGGAGCGGACCATCCAACATATTGGGCTTGATGCGCAAATCGCCATTGGAGCCACTGATAAACAGTAGCGGCGGGCCTTCCCCTTTGGATTCGAAGTAAAGTTCGATGTCGCCTGCCTGCATAAACGGCATTTTTAGTCCTGTTTCGCGCACTGATATTGCGCCATAGCCTGACCTTTGCTCTATTGGCTGACAAGGAAAAAACGGGAAGCACGTGGTAAAGCCATCATGACAGACAACATTAACCTGAACGCCCTGTTCAGTGACGACGCTATTGACCCTGAAACACGGGCTATCAACGAGAAAATCCTGGCGGCCATGAAGGACGCGCCGCGGATCGACCGTGTGCCTGTTGAAAAGCTGCGCGAAGCACGAGCCAATGGAACCGGCGTCTTCCCTGCCCGCCCTTTATCCGACAGAGCGATTGTTCGCAACATTCCCGGCAAAGGTGCTGAAGTCGGCATTCGGATCGTTGCGCCGGAAAACCCGCAAGGGGTTTACCTGCACATTCATGGTGGCGGCTGGATCAATGGCGCCAATGACCAGAATGATCCGCTGCTGGAACATTTTGCCGACAAGCACAATATGGCTGCTGTCAGTGTAAATTATCGCCTGGCACCGGAGCATCGTTTTCCTGCCGCGCCGGATGACTGCGAAACGGCAGCCTTGTGGCTCATTGAAAACTGCAAGCAAGAGTTCGGGACCGAATGGTTAGCCATTGGCGGTGAATCCGCTGGGGCGCACTTGTCGGCTCTCACCCTCATCCGAATGCGCGACAAGCACGACTATACGGGGTTCAAGGCAGCTAATCTGGTCTTTGGGGTTTATGACGTGTCTCTGACGCCGAGCGCCCGGAACTGGAAAGGTGGGCGCCTCGTGCTGGACTCAACAGCTATTCGGTTCATGGCCAACAGCTTTGTGGCGGACCCCCATGCTCAGCGCCTGCCCAAGGTCTCGCCTCTCTTTGCCAAGCTACACGACTTGCCGCCCGCCCTCTTTACCGTCGGCACCATGGACCCGCTGGTAGACGACACGCTGTTCATGTATGGCCGCTGGGCCGCAGCAGGCAATGAAGCTGAACTGGAGATATTCCCCGGCGGCGCTCATGGCTTCCCGGCCTTTGGTGGGCCACTAGCCAAGCAGTTCAGTAAACGTGTTGATCGCTTCTTTGGCCAGCAACTGGCGCGGTAAGCATAGTTATTTTCGGTAAAACTCAACGTAGAATTTGGAGCCAGGCTGCGGGTCGACTTTGTGCAGGGTCGTAGGCTCGATAATACCGTCCAGCCCGGGCTCCAGGACAACCTCTTCGTCATCAGCCGGGATCAGGTAATTCACCTGTCCCTTGAGGACGATGATTTTTCCCCAAACACCAATACGGGTCTGGTGGTCACTCTTCATCATGCCGGGGGTTGTTTTATCGGTATAGGTCTGGGTTTTGTTATAGACCCGTACTCCTTCGGGTAATTCCTTCATGTTCTCCCCCTTATGCCTTTGCGAAAGCAGGTGTATGCGCCATATTCAGGCAATGCATTACCTTCTTCTTTCTCTGATAGTAGTTACGGCCTGTGTGCTGTCACCTCTCAAATCTGCCAGCGCTGCCGAGGCCATCGCCATGCATGGCAAACCTGCCCTGCAACCCGGATTTACTGCCCTGCCCTATGCTGATGCGGACGCCCCCAAAGGCGGCGATCTGCGGCTCTCGCATATCGGGACCTTTGATAGCCTGAACCCTTACATCATCCATGGGGTGGCTGCCCTGGGGCGCCATTACGTATTTGAAAGCCTGATGTTCCGGTCGGCCAATGAGCCCTTCACACTCTATGGCCTGCTGGCAGAGCGGGTTGAGGTTGCAGACGACCGCTCCTGGGTGGCGTTCTACCTGAACCCGAAGGCCAAATTCAGTGATGGCAAGCCCGTCACTGTTGATGATGTCATCTATTCCATGGAGACATTGCGGGACCATGGTCGGCCAAACCATCACGCCTATTACAGCCAGGTCACTAAAACAGATCGTGTGGGTGAGCATGGCGTCCGCTTTTCCTTCGCCAATGGCGACAACAGAGAATTACCCCTGATCATGGGCCTCATGCCCGTACTGCCTAAACACTTCCTTGAGAGCCATGCCCTCAATGATCTTCGATTGCAGCCTATCCCTGGCAGCGGGGCCTACCAGATTGGCACCGTCGAACCCGGCCGCCGCGTTATCTATTCCCGCAATCCTGACTATTGGGGCAAGGATCTGCCTGTCAGCAAAGGTCGTCACAATTTCGACAGGGTCATCTACGACTACTATCGGGATCGCAACGCCGCCCATGAAGCCTTCAAGGCCGGTGATGTGGACTTTCAGCTGGAAACCAACCCGCAGCGTTGGGCAACCGGCTATGACCGTACCCAGAATGGCCCCTACAAGCTCGTAAAGGCCTCAATCGCCCATGGCAGGCCCTCCGGCATGAAAGCCTTTGTTTTCAACACCAGACGCAAGAAATTTCAGGACATCAATGTCCGCAAAGCACTGGTTGCAGCTTTTGATTTCAACTGGTTGAACAAGAACCTGTTCCACAGCGCCTACACGCGCACTGTGAACTATTTTGGTGGCAGCGAGCTGGAAGCCCCGCTTACCCCCGGTACCGCCGAAATTGCACTTGATGAAGAGCTCTCGACAGCCAAGACATGCGACATCTGCATCCCGCTGGAAGATATTCGCGTTGGTCCCGCCGTCTCGCACCGACAGCAATTGATGAAGGCCGTCAAATTACTGGCGCAAGCCGGTTGGAAGGTACAGGGCGGCACGCTTAAGAATGCTGCCGGTGAAGCCTTCACCTTTGAAATTCTGTTGGCAGACCCAACCATGCAACGGGTTGCCCAGCAATTTGGCCGAGACCTGTCCCGCCTGGGCATTGAGGTCAATGTTCGGCTGGTCGACAGCGCACAATATCAGGAGCGCGCCAACACCTATGACTACGACATGATGTTTTATGAATGGGGACAATCCCTATCACCCGGCAACGAACAATCATTCTATTGGGGGTCTACAGCCGCGAAGAACCCTGGCACGCGCAATTACATGGGCGTTGAAGACCCTGTTATTGACGGCGCCATCGACGCGCTGGTCAGCGCCATAACCCGTGAAGATCTGGTAACGGCGACACGTTTGATCGACCGACGCCTGCGCGCTGGTTTCTACGTCGTGCCGCTCTATCACCTACAGGCGGACCGTGTCGCCTATTGGAGCCGGATAACGCCAGCAAAGGTACCGACCGCTCTGTTCGGCTACACGCTGGATACCTGGCATATCAACCAGTAGCCATAAGGCCTAAGAAATGGCCTCTTCATCCCGAAGGGTCGCAATCTCATCAGCCGTGAAGCCCCAGTCTTCTAGCGCTTCATAATTGTGCTCACCGGGGATAGGGCTGGGCCGGGCCACTTCGGGCGCCGTGCGGGAAAAGCGCGGCGCTGGGCCCGGTTGCTTGACACCTTCCACCTCAATAAAGGTGCCACGCTCTGCATTATGCGGATGCGCGTGGGCCTCGTTCATGGACAGAACCGGTGCGAAGCAGATATCCGTATATTCCATGATCTCGCACCATTCATCCCGCGTCTTGGTCTTGAACAAGGCTTCCAGCTGGTCCTTATAGTCCGGCCATTTGTCGCGGTTCTGTTGGTCTGCAAACTCTTCCTTGTCGAGCCCGGCCTTCTCCAGCAACAGCGCATAGAATTGCGGCTCGATAGACCCGAGCGAAATATATTTGCCGTCCGAGGTTTCATAGACCTCATAGAAATGAGCACCCGTATCCAGCAGATTGACGCCGCGTTCATCGCCATTCCAGCGACCCATTTTCTGCAAGCCATAGATCGGCGCCATCAGCAGTGAAGCGCCATCGACCATGGCCGCATCGACCACCTGCCCTTTACCAGAGCGCTGCGCTTCAAACAGGGCACTCACAATGCCAAAAGCCAACAGCATGCCACCGCCGCCAAAGTCACCCACCAAGTTCATCGGTGGCAATGGCTTGTCACCCTTGCGACCCAGCGCGTGCAGCACGCCAGACAGGGCGATGTAGTTGATATCGTGGCCCGCAACAGAGGCATAGGGCCCATCCTGGCCCCAGCCAGTCATACGGCCGTAGACGATCTTTTCATTGCGCGCATGGACGACTTCCGGTCCCAGACCCAGTCGCTCCATCACACCCGGGCGAAAGCCTTCGAGGATCACATCAGCGCCTTCACACATCTTGAGGACAGTTTCAATTGCTGCCGGGTTCTTGAGGTCAACGGCGACGGACCGCCTGCCACGGTTCAGCGTTTCATGCCGCGGGTTAGCACCCACTGTGGTACCGGGCCGACCAGCCTGGTTCTTGCGGTCAACGCGGATAACGTCTGCGCCCATATCGGCAAGCATCATGGCGCAGAACGGCCCCGGCCCAATACTTGCAATTTCAACGACTTTAACTCCTGCCAGCGGCCCCATTGGTGCGCTCCCTCGATAAGAAAATTTGGCTCAAGGTAGGCGACTGGGCGCGGTCAGAAAAGGCTATTGTGCAGCATCATCCTGCTTTTTATCGGCTATCGTCAGTTCCAAGCCATCCCAACCGAGGGCATGAACCATCAGGTGGAAGATGACATTCTGCTCCATGGTACCACCGACCAAATGCGCCTTCGGGCCGATGGCATAGAGTGCAACATCTTCACCCCCATGAGTTTCGCTGACGCGTTTGCCGTGCGGGCCCATATCCATAAAGGTCGGCACTACTGCCTGCTGCACGGCCGGTTTATTGCCAGCATCCCGCACTGGCGGTGCATCATGACGATGACCTTCAACGGCACCCGGTCCATTGTAATAGCCCAGTGTGGAATAGGTTTTCCCATCCATGGCCACGGCATCTTCTTGCTTGGGTAGACCGGCCATATCGTTCTCGCGCACATTGCCCAAGATCGGGTTCCCCCGCATCGGGTAGCCACCAATCGTCATGGTGTGGGAGTGGTCTGCCGTCACCAACACCAAGGTTTCGTTCAAATCGACCATTTCCAGCGCCGCTGCAATGGCATCCGAAAAGGCCTGTGTCTCTTTGAGCGCATATTCTGCCTGCCCCTGATGATGGCCATGGTCGATACGACCGCTCTCTACCATCAGGTAGTAGCCCTTCTCATTCTTTGACAGATGATTGATGGCCGCCTGTGTCATCGCAACAATTGTTGGCACTGTCGTCTCTTCGTTGTGGTCCAACTCGTAGGGCATGTGTCCACTGCTGAACAGGCCGAGGATTTGTGTGTTTTGCTGGCCAACTTCCGCCAGTGCTTCAGCTGTATCCACATAGACCCGACCGTCGGCACTATCGACCCATTCCTGGACGAGGTCATCATCAGGGTTCTTCCGGTATCCTTTCTTCAGCCTACCGAAAAAATTGCGCTCGCCGCCGCCAAGGGCAATATCAATACCGTCGCCATGGTCAAACTCTACAAATTGCCGGGCAATGTCTTTGCAACCTGCCTCTAACGCTTCATCCGGCATCATATAGTCACCTTCCCACATGCGCTCGGCACTGTGGGCATAGACGGCCGCGCCTGTGGCATGTGTCAGCGTCGCGGTCGTCACAACACCTGTAGACATGCCTTTTTCTTCCGCATATTCAGCCAGAGTTTTGACCTCTTGGCCCAGGGCAGCTGTACAATTCCCCCGTAGCGCATTTGGGGCGATGTTGATAACGCCAGAGCTGGTTTTGATGCCGGTGTTCATGGCCGTTGCCGTCGCCGCAGACTGGGAAACCTGCAGATTGTTGGTATAGGTTTTGATCAGCGCTGTATGGGGAAATACATCAAAAGACAGGGTGTTTTCTTCACCCCCGCGCCCTTTTACTTGACCATCATAGATGCGACTTGCTGTCACTGTGGTGACACCCATACCGTCCCCGACAAAGAGAATGACATTCTTGGCGGTTCCATGATTGGCTATAACTTGCTGCCGAGCCTGAAGACCACGGGCACCAACCTGCCACCAATCCGTCGCACTGCTTGGCGCCCCTGAAGAATCCAGCATGCCATTGTCGGTGACTGGACTGTCGACTTTCTCATCGGCATCACAGGCAAATAGCAGTGTCGTCAAACTGATTGCGATGGCAGGAATAATGTGGCGGGACATAGCGCTACTCGGTTGTTGATACGGGGCAATTCTGGCGACATGCCCGGACAAATGCCACAAAATCCTCACGAAATCTTGGAGACATAAACCCTTATTTGGTGTATCTATACCTTTATGATCTTCTTAAGATTGTTTTCCGCTGCTCTTTTTCTCGTCGGTTTACATGGCCTGACGGGAACCGCAGCCTTTGCAGCCCAGCACTATGACGGCCCCATCGTTGCGGACGTCGTCAGCGTTTACGTTGGTGACACGCTTACTGTCGATGCCCACCCCTGGCCGCAAATCACCATGCGGGTCAGCGTGCGGGTAAACGGCATTGATACGCCTGAGATCAGGGGTAAATGCGAAGAAGAAAAAGTGCTGGCGCAAAAGGCAAGAACGCTGACCAAAGAGATGAGTGACCAAAAGGTCCTGCTACGAAATATCTTCCTGGGGAAATATGCCGGTCGCGTGGTGGCTGATGTTTATGCCGAGAATGGTGCCAAAATAGCAGAGACCCTGGTTTCCCAGGGCCTCGCCTATCGATATGATGGGGGTGCGCGGCGCAGCTGGTGCAGCGACGACACTGATCCGTCGTAACTCTATTCTTCTGGCTCAATCGTCCGGATTGACAGTTCGCGCAGATGACGCAGCGCTGCCGGCGCTGGCGCCTGCATCATCAAGTCTTCCGCCTGCTGGTTCATCGGGAACATAATGACCTCACGAATGTTGGGCTCATGAGCGAGCAGCATCACGATACGGTCAATCCCCGGGGCGATACCGCCATGGGGCGGTGCGCCAAATTTGAAGGCATTCAGCATTCCGCCAAACTGCTCTTCAACATCTTCTGCCGTGTAACCGGCAATCTCAAAGGCCTTGTACATAATCTCTGGCTTGTGATTCCGGATGGCGCCTGAAGACAGCTCAATACCATTGCAAACAATGTCGTACTGGTAGCCAAGCACATCCAGTGGATCCATGCTTTCCAGCGCTTCCAGGCCACCCTGTGGCATGGAGAACGGGTTGTGTGAGAAGTCCAGACACTTTTCACGTTCGTCCCACTCATACATCGGGAAATCAACAATCCAGCAGAAGCGGAAGGCATTCTTTTCCAACAAGTCCAGGTCCTGACCAACCTTGTCGCGGGCAAGGCCTGCCAGATGCGCTGCACCATTTTCCTTGTCGCAGGCGAAGAACATGCCGTCGCCATCACCCAGGCCTGTCAGCTCGCGCAACTGCGCTACGCGTTCTTCGCCCAGATTCTTGGCGATTGGGCCCTTGCCACCAGCATTTTCAAAGATGATGTAACCCATACCCGGAGCACCCTGTGTTCGGGCCCAGTCGTTCATCTTGTCAAAGAAGCTACGCGGCTGGTCGCCTGTATTCGGCGCCGGGACACCACGAACAACAGAGCCTGATTCAATAGCCTTGGCGAAAATACCAAAGCCAGAGCCACGGAAAATCTCAGTTACATCGACAATTTCCAGCGGGTTGCGGAGATCCGGCTTGTCGGAACCATATTTCAGCATGGCTTCCCTGAATGGAATGCGCGGGAACGGCGCCGGTGTAATCTCCCAATCGGAGAATTCATCAAACACGCCGTGCATGACAGGCTCAATGGCCTCAAAAACGTCATCCTGCGTGGCAAACGACATTTCCATATCCAGTTGATAGAACTCGCCTGGCGAACGGTCAGCACGAGCGTCTTCATCTCGGAAGCAAGGGGCAATCTGGAAGTATCGGTCGAAACCGGCAACCATGATCAACTGCTTGAACTGCTGCGGCGCTTGCGGCAGCGCGTAGAATTTGCCGGGGTGCATACGGCTGGGCACCAGGAAGTCACGCGCACCCTCAGGTGAACTCGCGGTCAAGATTGGCGTCTGATACTCCAGAAAGCCCTGATCGACCATGCGACGGCGAATGCTGGAGACAATAGAAGACCGCAGCACGATGTTCTTGTGCATCTGCTCACGCCGCAGATCGAGATAGCGGTGCTTCAGGCGAATGTCTTCCGGATAGTCCACATCCCCAAAGACCGGCATCGGCAGTTCATCCGCTGCAGATTGCACGGTGAATGATTCGATCCGTACTTCGATCTCACCTGTCGGCAGGTCCGGGTTTACCGTGTCGGCAGACCGGGCCACAACCGGCCCTTCGACGGTAACAACACTTTCAGACCGTACAGATTCAACAGCAGCAAAACCTTCTGCATCGATTTCCATTATGCACTGGGTCAGGCCGTAGTGATCGCGCAGGTCAACGAACATCAGATTACCGTGGTCACGCTTGCGGTGAACCCAACCTGAAATTTTGACAGACTGGCCGACATCGGCCTTTCGAAGGTCGTTACACGTATGCGTGCGAAAGGGGTGCATGCCTGATTTTCCTTTAGTTTTTCTGGGCGCGTAAAGCACATACCACGCTTTGTTTGTCAAGCCCCTGTTAAATCTGCATGATGCATCAAACACTCATGCCAAAAGGCTGACAGACGCAACACTACTGCTGGCCCGGAAAAAAGACACCTGATGATTACCATTACAGACACCAAGAGCTTAGAAGCAGCCATGGGCTCTCTGGAAAACGCGACCTATGTCACCGTCGATACAGAATTCAAACGCACCAACACCTATTGGCCGATTCTCTGCCTGATTCAGATTGCCGGGCCAGATGAAGCCTATATCATCGATCCACTGGTTGATGGCATCGACCTGGCCTCTTTTTATGCGTTAATGGCAAACCGGGATGTGTTGAAGGTATTCCATGCGTCACGGCAGGACCTGGAAATATTCTTCCATGAAAATGGCGAACTCCCTCACCCGGTCTTTGATACGCAGATTGCCGCCATGGTTTGCGGCTTTGGTGATTCAGTCGGGTATGAAACACTGGTGAACCAATTGGCCAACCAGCAGATCGACAAATCGTCGCGTTTTACCGATTGGTCACGCCGACCTCTGTCTAAGCAGCAGCTTAATTATGCCATTGGCGATGTCACCCATTTGCGGGTCATTTACGAGCAGTTGGCGGACAAACTCGGCAACAATGGCCGAGCAGAATGGCTGCGCGAAGAAATGGATGATCTGGAAAACCCGGCCACCTACGTCACCCCGCCGGAAGAAGCCTGGTTGCGCCTCAAAACGCGTAGTAACAACAGGCGCTTCCTGGCTCTGGTCCGAGCCATTGCAGCCTGGCGTGAAGAAACAGCCCAGAAGAGTGACATTCCCCGCAACAGGATTATGCGGGACGATTTGATCATGGAACTGGCGGCGCACCCACCAGGCAATGTCGAAGAAATGAAGGCCGTCAAAAACATCCCGAAACAGGCTGTGTCGCCCAGAAACGGGATGCCCAATTTGTTGAACGCTATTGCAGCGGCCAAAAAACTCCCGCAAGATCAGCAACCCGAAGCGCGCAAGCAGAAGAAGCTCCCCCGGGGGATTGGCCCAACGGTCGATCTGCTCAAAGTATTGCTAAAGCAGAAATGCGAAGCCGAAGGTGTGGCGCAGAAGTTGATTGCCAACGTCGCAGACCTGGAATTGCTGGCAGCTGACGACAATGCCGATATTGCAGCCCTGCGCGGTTGGCGACGAGAAGTGTTTGGCTCAGATGCACTGGAACTGAAATCCGGCAAGCTGGCGTTGTCCGTTCGTCAAAATAAGATTCAGGTCACGAAGCTTTAACGCCCTGACAGCTTAAACTACCTCTACGACAGCCTTACGCTTCATGTTGTGAGACAGGGTTTTCAACCGGCCCTGGACAGATTCACCGACCATATAGTCGTACCGTGCGGGAATAGAGAGCGTCACAGCTTTTTCATCCATTGCCAATGCACAGCGCCCCAACAGTTTCTTGGTGCCGCCGGAAATACGATGTGCAAGACGCAACGCAAGACCGATCTGCTGAGCCCGCATGATATCCTCTCGCCTGAGCATCGCCTCAACGCTTTTACCCGGGGTTCCCTTGGCACCACCGCCATTCGCGACAAAGAGCGCGAGACCAATAAAGGCCCGATCAGCATGGGTAACGCCCAATATCTGCCGCTGCATCACCTGATCCATAGCAAATTCAGCCCGATATTCCGGGTGCCCTGTCCAACCAATGTCGGCCAAAAAACACACCGCCTGCCGCAGCCTGTATTGTTCTTCGCTTTCACCCTCAAACAATGGCGCAACCCAACGTCGCAGTTCCTTGCCATATTCGGGGAACCGGCTCTGACGTCTTGCTGTATCCTTACAAAATTCAATAAGCGGATCTTTTTTGCGCAGGTCCCTGCGGGCATTGTCATACAGAATGCCCTCTCGCAGACCGAGTGCCGAGATTACAACCTTGCTCGGCGCAGCCTTTTTTAGCATCCGCTCCATGACCAAAGAGGCAATGGGCAACATGCGCGCGCGTTTTCCGCTAATGCCTGCAGCAATTGCTGCCTCCGGGTCGTTCTGCTTGAAGGTTTTGGACGCGAATGCCCCGGCCTGAGTCGCCGGAATTTCGTATTGGTGCAGGATGCGTAGCGGATAGTCTCTGCTCTGCATGTGATATTTGGCCAGTGATCGCCAGGTACCACCGACCGTGTAGAGCCCTTCACCAGCGTAGTCCGCCAGCCAGGGCACAGAATCCAGACAGACATCGATATGCTTCCTGGCTGCCGCCACGTCATCGCCGAACATATCCATGAGCCGCAGCGTTCCCAACGGCAGCGAAACCGTTTTACCAATGCGACCTTTCTTGACGACGGCCAATTCCAAACTACCTCCACCGAGGTCACCGGCTAATCCCTGCGCATCAGGAATGCCTGCCAACACGCCCATGCCTGAATGCAAGGCCTCCTGCTCGCCGGTCAGGACCCGCATTTCATAGCTGGTGTCTTCCTGTACAGCGTCGATCAAACACTGGCCATTGCTGGCATCTCGAACAGCCGATGTCGCAAAAATATCGAGGTGGTCCACCTTCATCTGCTTGGCCAAGGACGTAAAGCGATGAATTGTCTGCCGCGCCTTGCGCTGAGACTTCAACGATAACTTGCCGGTGGACCCAATAGCATCCCCCAGCCCGCAAAATGCGCGCTCATTGAACACAGGTTGCGGCAGTCGACCTTCCAGGTCGAAAACGACAAAACGAACTGTATTGGAACCAACATCGATGAGGCCAACGCGGGTCTTGTCTTCCCAAAGAACCCGTTGAGATGTCTTGGTTTTTGAAGCGCTACCAGAAGCCATCATCAGTCCTGTACAGCAGGTAAAACACCTGCAAAATCAGCATCATCCTAACGACAATGCAGACATATACCTAGCCCTAATCACCTCGAGAATGCGACTTTACCTGCCCTTCCGCCGGTGCACCAATTTGGGAAGCGGTCGTTCCTGCATCGCCTCGCCCCGCCCGGAAAGGCTCGGGTTTGTCATAAAGTATTTATGGGCGTTGAAGGGTTTTTCGGCGCCCTCAATCCGCTGGTAGTGTCCGTCGGGCTGCAAAACCCAACTCTGCTGGTTGTCACGGATATTGGCCTGCATCACTTCATCCAGTATCTGCGCATGAATCGTTACATTTTCGATTGGTACCAACGTTTCTACTCGGCGATAAAAGTTGCGCGGCATCCAGTCTGCTGAGCTGATAAAGACCTTGGCGTGGGGGGATGGCAATGCATGACCACTACCAAAACAGACGATACGCGCATGCTCCAGAAAACGACCTACAATGCTTTTAACGCGGATGTTCTCTGAGAGCCCCTTAATACCCGGGCGCAGGCAACAGATTCCCCGCACGATCATGTCGATCTCAACACCGGCCTGGCTCGCCTCATAGAGTTTGTCGATGATGACCGAATCTACCAGCGAGTTCATCTTGCACCAGATGGCCGCAGGTTTGCCTGAACGGGCGTTATCAATCTCCAGATCAATATTCTCTATAAGTGTGGACTGAAGGCTACTGGGTGAGACAGACAGTTTCTCGAACTCTTCGGGCTCTGCGTAGCCTGTCAGATAATTAAACAGGCGCGTCGCATCGCGTCCCAGTGCCGGGTCGTCTGTAAAGAACGATAAGTCGGTGTAGATACGCGCATTAATCGGGTGGTAGTTGCCCGTTCCAAAATGCACATAAGTGCGCAGAAGGCCGCTTTCACGGCGTACGACGACCGACATCTTGGCGTGTGTTTTCAACTCCAGGAAACCAAAAACGACCTGCGCCCCTGCCCGCTCAAGGTCTCGCGCCCACTGGATATTGGCGGCTTCATCAAACCGTGCTTTCAACTCAACAAGAGCCGTCACGGATTTGCCAGCTTCTGCTGCGTCCACCAGGGCTTTGACAATGGGCGAATCATCACTGGTGCGATAGAGCGTTTGGCGAATAGCAACCACATCCGGGTCTTCCGCCGCCTGCCGCAAGAACTGGACCACAACATCGAAACTTTCATAGGGATGGTGAACCACTATGTCCTTCTGACGGATGGCTGAGAAACAGTCCCCGCCATGATCGCGAATGCGCTCTGGAAAGCGGGCGTTATAGCCACCAAATTTCAGCTCGGGCCGGTCCAGCACCACCAATTCTGCAGTATCGGACAACCCGACAAGGCCAGCGATCAACTGTATCTCTGAATCTTCAACATCAAGACGTGACGCCAGGAACTCTTGCAGATCAACCGGCATTTCGGCAGACACTTCAAGCCGTATAACCCGACCGCGCCGACGGCGCTTCAGGGCCGTTTCAAAAAAGCGAACAAGGTCTTCTGCTTCTTCTTCCACCTCAATGTCACTGTCTCGCACAATACGCATAACGCCTTGCGCAGCCGTGTCATAGCCCGGAAAAAGGCGCCCGACAAAAAGCGTCACAAGGTCCTCGAGCGACAGAAAGCGGGATGTATCCCCAGGCAAGCTGATGAAGCGCGCCAATTGTCGCGGCATCTGGATCATGGCATTGATCTGTCTGCCGTCGGCTTGTTTCTCCAGCAGCATCACAAGAACCAGTCCCAGATTTGGAATGAAGGGAAATGGATGCGCCGGATCAATGGCCATAGGCGTCAAGACAGGGAAAACATGTTCCAGAAAATGATCTTCCAACCACTCCTTGTCATGTTCATTGAGTTCCGCTGGCGAAAGCACGTGAATGTCGGCCTGGGCCAAAGCCGTTGCCAGCATACGCCAGCTTACCTGTTGCTTCGCCATCAGGTCTGATGCTTGTTGATTGATGGCGCGAATCTGTTTGAGAGGAGACCGACCATCATCGCTTACAGAGTCAACATGGGCATAAATCTGTCCCATCAACCCGGCAACACGCACCATGTAAAATTCATCAAGATTATTGGCTGAGATGGACAGAAAGCGAAGGCGTTCCAACAACGGATGGTCCAGGTTTTCGCTTTCTTCCAGCACCCGCGTATTGAATTCCAGCCAGGATAGTTCCCGATTATTAAATCGCTCCGGCGATTTAATCAGGCCTTCTTCCAACTGTTCTTCATGATGGGACATGCTGCAATTATTCCGTCATCAACTGTCTCGCCAACGGGATGGTGATCGCCCGCCCTTCTTTCATGGCGGCCGCGTCCAATCGGACAACCAAATCGTGAACAGCCGCAAACGACCGCTCTACCCTGGGCAGCAAGTATTTTAGCACATCATTTGTGACAGAAATTTGACGGTCAGCGAACAACTTGGCCATGACTGCCGTTAACAACACATCATCCGGCATACCCAAGGCAACCACGGGGCACGCCAACAGGCGTGAACGAAGGTCGGGCAATATGATTTCCCACGTCTTTGGCGCCTCTAATGCGGTTATAAGTACGGTAACACCGTTCTCCCGTGTCCAATTATAGAAGTGAAACATCGCTTCTTCGTTGCCCAGCACGCCGTTGACGTCCAGACACACCGCCGAGACACCCTCCAGCTTGGGGATCTCCTCAGTAGCAGGCAGATGATCCAGCAACATAGCGCCGCTACGCTGACACCAGACCTGCGCCAGGTGGGTTTTTCCGCTCTTGGGAGGCCCGCAGAGCACCAGGATATGGCCCGGCCAATCTGGCCACCGGTCCACCCATTCCACAGCCAGAGCGTTGCTCTGGGTTACCAGATAATCAGCCCTTCCGCGTGCCACCCGAACGGGCAGCTCCAACACGAATTGTTTAGGACTGCCCATTGGCATCCTTGTTGGCTTGCTGATCAGCCTGCTGGGTCTCCATCGTACCGCGGGTCATTAACCAAAGAGCGAGATATTGCAGCCAGGAAAATATGGTCGTCGCCGCTGTTGAATAGAGAAGCACGGTGATAAGCCCCTGGGCATCCAGGCTATAGCCGTGCACCAACAGAACCGATGCCGCCAAAATGATCTGCAGTGCTGTGTTGACCTTGCTCATGAAGACAGGCTGTGGCTTGATGCGCACGCCGAACATGCCGGAAATCCCATAGGCCAGCACGATCAAAACATCTCGTCCAACAACAAAGGCAATGATCCACCAGGGCAGATACCCCACATAACCCAACATGACATAGGTCATCGCCAACAATGCTTTGTCGGCCAAAGGATCAATGATGCGCCCCATATCCGTCTGCAATTGCATGCGACGTGCGAGATAGCCATCCAGTGCATCCGTAATGCCAGCGATGACAAAAACATAGAAGGCGGCTTCCATGCGGTCCGTAGCGATTAGCCAGGCGATCAACGGCGTTGCCAACAAACGGGCGAAGGAGAGAACGTTCGGCAGATTCAGAACAGGTACCTTTTTGACGGCCATATCAGCAGCGCTCCTGCACTATATGAAAATTCGTCCTGATCATTGTACCGACAACTGCCAAATCCGGCCCATATCCTGCATCGAAATACCGCGTTGCCCCAGGCTGGCTGATAGCTGCTGCGGCGACCCAAGATAATCTAGCTGCAATAGCGCGCGTGATGCACTGATTTCCTTCAGTGTAATGTTCTTGATCAGGGAAATTTTCTGCAGGCCCTGTCGCAGCTCTACCCAGGCCTTGAGGTTCTCCAGTTCAACAATGGCATCAAGTGATCCGGTGTCTGACAATGAAACGAGAGTTTGCTCTTTCCATTCATCAGCTATAGCGCCACCAATCGTAGCAGCAACTCTGCCGAAAAAGGCTCGGGATGCTTCGCTGTCTTGCCGAATAAATATTTGATCATTGCTTTCCTCAGAAACGGCACCACGTCGGATCGTTGAAACTTCCAGTTGGGGTGTTGCTGTGAAAAGATCAATAGTATCTCGTGCAAAAACCGTCAGCGTCTCGCTGGTACCGTAAAGCTGCGCCAAAAATGCGGCATTTCCTAGATCATCAAGGTTAACCATCAGGGACACATCGACCTCAGACTCCGCCCCTTCAGCACCAGGGACAATAAATGGCACCAGGCTTGTACGCCAGTCGGCCTCCTGCCAGGCCTGTTTCCAGGTTTCATTATCGTCCCAATGGACCGAAAGGCCGGCATTTTCGTGTTGGGCCAGGACCAATATCGGCCGCGCCATAGTCTCGGAAAAACGGGAACCGGCGATATCCAGCAATTCACGGACAGCGGGCTGGCTAAAAGTTATCGTCAGGTCTGATATATAGCGGGTTGAAGAATAGCGCTCATCTTCAAACTTGATGGACAAGACAAGGGCGGCAACCCTGGCGTCATCCAATACCGGGATACGCTGCCTGTCCTCTTCCACCGTCAGCCGCTGCAACAGAATATTGAGCGCACGCCGTTGACCCTGTCGAATAGCGATCTGACGGGCGATAGCGGCTGTACCTGCGGTTACATCAACATTGACCTTGCTGATTTCATAAGGGTCTCGCGCTACAACAACAGTTCGGGCTTGTTCCGGCTCGCCTGACAGGAGCGCCGCCATGCCACTCGACAAGTCGCCTTGCTGTGCGACAGCCGCTGGTGGCGCAAACAGTATCAAAAAACATCCAACAACAAGACCATAGGCCATATTACTCATGGCCTTTTCACATGGCTGCATTCCGAAACTGAAACTTGCTGCGATCATGACTTCTTCTAGTGACGCGACTCTTTCAAACTCTTTGTAGTATCGTTACTCTTCACTTTCCACCACAGACAACAGAAAGCTCCAGCAAGACGTAATCCGTTATGGCTTTTTAGTCATTGCATCCGCTATGTTCTGCCCACTTCATATCGTGTAACTGAAGAGACCCGCCGTGGCCGAAGAAAAGAAAAATTCACTCAGTTATAAAGATGCTGGCGTCGACATTGATGCCGGTAATGCTTTCGTTGATCGTATCAAGCCACATGTGAAGAAAACCATTCGCAAAGGCGCCGATGCTGATCTGGGTGGCTTTGGCGGTTTCTTCGACCTTAAAGCCGCTGGCTACAACGACCCCATTCTGGTTGCTGCCAATGACGGCGTCGGCACCAAACTGAAGATTGCAATCGAAACAGGCATCCACGACACGGTTGGCATCGACCTCGTTGCCATGTGCGTCAATGACCTGATCGTTCAGGGCGCGGAACCCCTCTTGTTCCTGGATTACTTTGCAACAGCGAACCTTGATGTCGATGAAGGCGAGGCTATTGTCAAAGGCATTGTCGAAGGTTGCGCGCAAGCCGGCTGCGCCCTGATTGGCGGCGAAACAGCCGAACTACCGGGCCTCTATGCCAAAGGTGACTATGACCTGGCTGGCTTCTCTGTTGGCGCTATCGAACGCGGTGAGCAACTAACAGGGGCGGATGTGCACGAAGGCGATATCGTCCTCGGCCTGGCATCAGATGGTGTTCATTCAAACGGTTACTCCCTGGTGCGCAGGGTGGTTGAAACGACAGGCCTGCCTTGGAATGCCCCCTGCCCCTTCGACGAAAAAGCATCCTTGGCTGAAGCCCTACTGACCCCTACCCGGATATACGTAAAGCCTGTTCTGGCAGCCTTGGCAACCAAGTCTGTTCATGCCCTGGCCCATATTACAGGTGGCGGGCTACTGGAAAATATTCCGCGCGTACTGCCAGATGATCTGGCCGTGCGGCTGGATGCATCAAGTTGGGCCCAGCCCGCCGTTTTCGGCTGGCTTGCTGAACAGGGCGGTATTGAGACCATGGAAATGCTGCGCACCTTCAATTGCGGTATTGGCATGGCTGTTGTTGTTGCCTCGGAAGCGGCTGACGACGTCAAAACCATTCTTGAACAGCACGGCGAGCGCGTCTCTCGTATCGGCGTCGTTAAAAAAGCTAAAGACGGTACAGAGCAGGTCGCTTTCGACAATCTGTAAGTCGCCTCAACAACCTTCCCTAAAATGAAAAAGCCCACCAGCCATAGGCTGATGGGCTCCTAAACCTCGTTGTACCCTTACGGGTACAATTCTTTAGCCAACAATCTCAACGTCGGCAAAGAAGTAGGAAATTTCGATCGCAGCATTTTCCGGCGAGTCAGAACCGTGAACGGAATTGGCTTCAATGGATTCTGCAAACGTCTTGCGAATGGTGCCTTCATCGGCATCTTCGGGGTTGGTCGCACCCATAACTTGGCGGTTACGCGCAATGGCGTTTTCACCTTCGAGCACCTGTACAACAACGGGGCCAGAGGTCATGAAGTCACACAGGTCACCGAAGAACGGGCGTTCGCTGTGTACAGCATAGAAACCTTCAGCCATGGCGCGCGTCATCTGAATGCGACGCTGCGCAACAATACGCAGGCCAGCTTCTTCCAGCATAGCGTTGATTTTACCGGTCAGGTTACGGCGGGTTGCATCAGGCTTGATAATTGAAAAAGTCCGTTCCAGGGCCATGGCGTGTTTCTCCATCTTTGCATAGGCTGCAGCTTAGAATTCGCGCGCTACATAGCGGGATCAACGGCACAGAGCAAGCCCAATCATGCAGGCTGGCCAGCTTTAACAAGAAAGGCAGAAAGCCTAGCCCTTTTCTTCCCAACGACCGGCCTCATTCTGCTGCCAATAAGTGACCTTGTGACCTGCGTCCCGGTAGGTCACCCAACGTTCCCTGGCGCGGGAAACTGCTATCTCATCATTACCATTGAACATGTCGAGACATCGGGTAAACCCTGCCAACTCCTCATGTTCTCCGCCATCAACCAGCACGAGAACATCAGCATGGTTTGGATTTTCCTGCTGACTGGTCAGGAAGATCGGCTGCAGGCCCTCGTCACCGTCCTTGGCACTGCCATGTGGCAAAAAGCTATTGGGATCATAGGTCCATAGAACGGCATTAAGGGCAGCCACCTGCTCGTCGGTATCTGTTAATACCAATGCCTTCATATCGGCCGCCAACACCCGCTCCAACAGCTTGGGCAGTGCCCGCTCCAACGGTTGTTTTTGCAGATGATAGAAGCTGATATCCGTCATGAGTGCCCGGAAATCCCGTTCTATTTTTCGTGATTGTCGGCGATAAACCGGTCCAACATCCGAACGCCCCAGCCAGCACCACCCTTCGGTACCGTGGGTTTTTCGGCATCATTCCAGGCCGTCCCGGCAATATCCAAATGCGCCCAGGGCGTATCATCCATGATATAGCGCTGCAAAAACTGTGCTGCGGTAATACTGCCGGCCTTGGGGCCTGCACCGACATTCTTCATATCTGCAATCTGGGAGTTGATCATCTTGTCGTAGCCCGAGGTAAGCGGCATCCGCCAGACTTTCTCGCCTTCCGCATCACCAGCAGCTGAAAGTGCCTCGCAAAGCTCGTCATTGTTCGAGAACATCCCGGCATATTCATTCCCCAGGGACGTAATAATCGCCCCGGTGAGTGTTGCCAGATCAACCACCAGACGCGGGCTGAAACGCTTCTGGGCATAATGCAGCACATCGGCCAGCACGAGGCGGCCTTCCGCATCGGTGTTAATCACTTCAATTGTCTGGCCAGACATGGATGTCACCACATCACCAGGGCGTTGGGCTGTGCCTGAAGGCATGTTTTCAACAAGACCAACGAGGCCAACCACATGTGCCTTGGCGCCGCGACCGGCGAGCGCTTTCATCAGGCCAACAACGGTCGCTGAGCCCCCCATGTCCCACTTCATCATTTCCATGCCACCGGGTGGCTTGAGGGAAATACCACCAGTGTCGAAGGTTACGCCCTTACCCACAATAGCTACCGGGCCAGGCTTTTTCTTACTACGTTTCGTACCCAGACCATTCCATTCCATGACCACCAGGCGACTTTCACGGGCGCTGCCCTGGCCCACGCCCAAAAGCGCATTCATACCCAGTTCGCGCATGCGGCGTTCCGTCAGAACATCAACTTTGACACCCAATTCTTCCAGTTCCCGGCAACGTTTGGCCATGCTCTCCGGGAAGATCACGTTAGCCGGTTCACTGACAAGATCACGCGTCATAAACACGCCATCGGCAATTTTCTCAAGGGAGCCATAAAGCGCACGCGCCTTACGATTGTCAGCACAGACCACACCAACCTTGGTCAGGGTAGATTTCTTGGCCTTGTCACCTTTGGTAAAATATTGGTTGAACCGATAGGACTTTAACAACACACCATAACCGGCATGCGCTGCGGCCTCAGCCTCTTGCAGGGCTGCGCCATCGGGCAAGTCAGCAAACAGCAGTGCATTTTTAGCGGATGATGTCTTGACCTTGCCATACGCCCGCGCGGCGGCATCTTCCATCGTACGAGTGGTTACTTTTTCCAGGTCACCAAGACCTGCGAGGATGATTTTCCCCGTATTCACCCCTGATGGGCCAACGATGTCGAGCGACTGCCCACTATTACCTTCAAACCCTGCTGCATCCATAGCGCGGGTAAGTGCGCCATTTGTGACATCGTCCAATTGTTGTGCGCTTGCAGACAAAACTCGGCCTTTGGCAGCCATGGCGATGTAGACATCCGCTTTTTGGTCACGCTTGCCGGTAAAGGTAATTTTCATGGGTGTTCCAGCCTCTTTTGGTGAAGTCATGGGTTCCTGGGAAAGGCCATCTTACCCGGGCCAGATCAAAACGCCAGCCCTGCTAGCGCAAATCCGGTTTGCGGTTCAAATGGGTAAAACGACCATGCAGCTACTAGCTATTAGAATGGTAAAAGTGTACTTACCCTTTGTAACGCCAACTGAATTGGCCAACCTGTTCTGATCGCATGCAAACCCGGACCAAAACACCATGAACCGTGTCCTCAAAAAGGCCCTTGTTTCGGTCTTCACCGTGCTTTGGTTTGCAGGCGGCTACCACGCATTGGCTCAAGACACCTCAGAATCGAAACGGTCAGACACGGCACAATGGGCTGCCGACAAGATGATATATGACCCTGAAGCCAAGTCGGTTACCGCTGAAGGCAATGTCGACATCTTCTACCAGGGTAATCACCTCCAGGCAGACAAAGTCACCTATACCCGCAACACAGACCGCGCTACAGCAGAGGGTAATATCCACTTTACTGATCGCAATGGTGATGTGGTGGTCGTTGAGCATCTGGAAATTTCGGGAGACCTCAGAGAAGGCATTATCGAAGGCATTCAGATATTCTTCGTTGAGGGCGAACGTCTCGCAGCACAGGCTGGGGAGCGAGCAGAAGGCCGATGGACCACGATATTCAAGGCTGTTTATACCCCGTGTGAGGTTTGCGACGAGGACGGCAACGACAAAGCACCGGTGTGGCAAATCAAGTCCAAGAAGGTTGTTCACGACCAGGAAAATCGAACCCTCACGTATGATGATGCCTATATCGAGTTGCTCGGCATCCCCGTATTCTATACGCCGTGGCTTAAACACCCAGATGCGACGGTACAACGGGCCTCCGGTTTTCTGACGCCTAAACTTGATAGCTCAAGCCTGTTGGGCGCTTCCATTGAAATACCTTATTACTGGAATATGGCGCCCAATATGGATGCCACCATTTCGCCGAAAATCACCACTGATGAGGGCTTCATCCTATCGTCTGAATTCCGGCACAGAGTCAGTCGCGGCACCTATCAGTTCAACGGCAGTATCACCTATCCAGACAAACGCGATGCTAACAGCAACAAGATACCGGGCCATGAAATCCGCGGCCACCTGTTTGGTGAGGGGCACTTTGAGCTGGGCCGTGGCTGGAATACCGGTTTCGACCTGGCCGTCGCCAGCGATGATACCTATCTACGTCGCTACGATGTTTCACGCGCCGACAGCCTGACCAATCGCCTGTACATAGAAAAGCTTTCTGGCCGAAACAGTTTTACGGTCGACGCCTATGCATTCCAGGGCTTGCGCGCAGAAGATGATGCTGGCCAAACGCCTATCGTTCTTCCTTTCGTCCACTACAATTACGAAGGCAAGCCCGGATGGTTGGGCGGGCGTTTTGGTGGTGAAGCCAGTGCCGTTATGCTTACCCGTACAGAGGGAAGCGAGACGCTGCGCCTGTCTACAGGGGCTGATTGGCAGTTACCCTATGTTTCTCCATTTGGCGAAATCTACAAATTGACGGTGGGTTTCCGCTCAGATTTTTACCAGTTGTGGAACCTGAATGACGACCCCCAGCCGCTTGGTGTGGAAGACGATCGGCCAGATAACAAGGCAACCGGTCGCATCCTACCCTATGCCATGCTGGAATGGCGCCTGCCTTTCGTACGCAGGGGCACAACCAATCGCCAGATTATTGAGCCTATATTTTCAGTCGTTTCCAGTCCGAAAGGTGGAAACCCTGACTGGATACCCAATGAAGACAGTGGCAGCTTCGACTTCGACACCACCAACCTGTTCAGTCTCTCCCGCTATTCCGGCAGAGATATATGGGAAGGGGGCACCCGCCTCAATTATGCAATCAAGGCGACTCATTATGCGGAAAATGGTTTGCGCGCCAGCCTGATGGTGGGCCAAAGCTACCGTTTCAACCGGGACGTCAATTTCGCACCGGATTCAGGACTGCGCGACAAATTGTCTGATTTTGTCCTTGGCACAGAGATTAGCCTACCGGGCATTCTCGATTACTATCACCGGTTTCGTTTTGACAAAGATGGCTTCAAACTGGTTCGAAACGAGGCCGTCGTCATTTTTGGACCGAGCGACTACCGAATCTCTGTCGGATATTCTGACATCAAAAGAGAAAAAATGGGATCGCCCCTGCCCGACCGACAGGAAATACGAACTTCGGCCGACCTGAAACTTTCCAGATATTGGCGGATGTTTGCCGACTTCAGTTATGACTTCAAGGCACAGGGCGGACCGCTTACAGCTGGCGGTGGCTTTACCTATGAGGACGAATGCCTGCGGTTCCAAATTCGCATGCGCCGAGACTTCACTCGAGATCGAGATGTCCCCCCCAATACATCCATTGGTTTTCGGTTGATTTTCAAGGTGGTTGGCGGTTAATCAATACGGACCCTATATCCTTTCTCACATGGACAAAGATGCACCAAGCAGCATGACGAAAGCTATCCAGAACCAGTTGGGCCGCGCTGCCCGCACCGTCACCCTGGCGTTTGTGCTTTTGGGCATTTCATTTATGCCGGCCCGCGCCGTTGATGACGTGCAACGTATCGTTGTTGTCGTCAATGATGCTGTTGTTTCAGAATTCGACATTCGTGAACGCATAGGCCTGGTGATGGCCACTACCGGGCAAGTCTCGTCTGAAGAGCAGCTTGAACTGATGCGCGAGAATGTCCGGGAAATGCTGATCGACGAAATTCTGCAATTGCAGGAGGCCTTGGAAAAGGAACTTACTTTTACAGAAGCGGAAGTGGAAGAACGCTACGCTCAGCTCGCAGCATCCAATAACGTATCTGTTTCCCAGTTCGACAATACGCTGGAACAGATGGGCGCCAGCAAATCGACTATTCTTAGCCAAATGCGCGCTTCCGTCGCCTGGGAGCAGGTGGTCGATTCCCAACTTCGGCCTTTTCTGGCGATAGCCGAGTCTGAGGTCGACAATTACAAGAACCGTATGGTGGCCAACAAGGGAGAGCCCGAATACAGGCTCGCTGAAATTTTTGTTACAGTTCCCTCCGCTGACAGGGCAAGTGAAGCGCAGGCCACGGCAAATCAGCTGGCCGAGCAAATCCGTGGTGGTGCCAATTTCGCAGATGTTGCCCGCCAATTTTCCGATATGCCGACAGGTGCACAAGGTGGCGATATGGGCTGGATGCTGGCCGAGCAAATCAACCCGGATATCCGTGATCAGGTTACCAACATGTTCGAGGGGTCCCTGTTGGGCCCTGTCCGGTCATCTGGTGGCTTCTCGCTCTACACCCTGATCGACAAACGTCGCGTCATGATGGCTGACCTTGACGAAACCGAACTTGACCTTCAGCAGATGATTATTCCGATCAACGATCGCGATACAGAAACATTATCCAAAGCCGTCTATGCTGATGTGCAACGCATTACCCGCTGTCGTGACGTTGCTTCCTTCGCACGCATTGTAAAAGCGCGTGATTACGGTCCCATCGGGGAGATGAAACTAGGCCAGATGCCCCGCCAACTAAAATTGCTGGTGGAAAATCTGGAGGTGGGCCAGGCAAGCCTACCGGTCAAGATGGGCGGCGATTTACGTGTTCTTATTGTCTGCGGTCGCAAGGACCCTCAAATCTATGAACCAAGTTTTGAAGAGATCGAGAGCTTCCTGACTAACCAGCGCCTGTCCATGATGTCGCTGCGTTATATGCGCGATCTGCGCCGCGATGCTATTATCGACTATCGGTAACAGGACCTTAACCCAGCCTCTTGCTGTCAGCATGGGGGAGCCTGCCGGTATTGCCCCCGATGTTACGTTACTATCTTGGGCACATGAGCACGCCTCCCTACCCCCTTTTTATGTCGTCGGCGACCCGGCGCTCTACAGGGCGCGCAGCAAGTCAATCGGCCTGGATATTACTGTCAAAGAAATTGAGTCCCCGAGGCAGGCGCTAAGTCTGCATGGACATGCTTTGGCTGTCATGCCTGTCGACGGACAAGTCCGCGCCCAGCCAGGCAAACCGAATGCAGAGGACGCATCACTGGTCCTACAAGCCCTGCAATTGTCTATTAACGCCTGCAAAAGTGGCGAGGCCTCCGGTTTGGTTACGGGACCTATCCACAAAAAGTCGCTCTATCAAACGGGGTTCAACTATCAGGGTCATACGGACTTTCTTGCGGCTGTATTTCAGACGGAAGGCACCCCCATCAACGAAGTCATGATGCTGTGTACAGAGGCGGTGGATCCACCGCTACGGGTCGTGCCCGTCACAATCCACAACGCTGTCGCAGATGTTTCTCAAATTCTCAGTACAGAAAAAATCATCGCTACGGGTATGACTTTGAATGACGCACTACAGACCCAATTTGGCATTACAACCCCCAATATTGCAGTTGCCGCCCTCAACCCTCATGCAGGCGAATCTGGCGCCATGGGAGACGAAGAAGCTACCGTGATCAAGCCTGCTATTCAGGCTTTACAAGCCAGCGGCATCAATGCCTCTGGGCCCTACCCTGCCGATACGCTGTTTCATGCCGAAAACCGCCATAACTTTGATGCCGTGCTGTGCATGTATCACGACCAAGCGCTCATTCCGCTGAAGACCCTGGACTTTTACGGCGGAATCAATGTGACCTTGGGGCTCCCCATCATTCGCACCTCACCAGACCATGGCACTGCATTCGAGATTGCTAGTACTGGCAAGGCAAAACCAGACAGTATGATTGCAGCCCTAAAACTGGCAGGCCGATTAGCGCAGGGACAAAAGGCCAAGAAACCCAATGGATAACCTTCCCCCGCTGCGTGAGGTCATAAACACCCATGGCCTACAGGCAAGAAAGTCCCTGGGTCAGAACTTCCTGCTCGACCTCAACCTGACCCGCCGCATCGCCCGTGAGGCTGGCGTTCAAGCAGGTGTACAGGTCTATGAGGTTGGCCCTGGCCCGGGTGGTCTGACCCGTGCCCTGCTGGCAGAAGGCGCAGACCATGTGCTCGCCATTGAGAAAGACAATCGATGTCTGGCAGCCTTGTCTGAGGTCGCAGACGCCTACCCGGGTCGTCTCGATGTCATTGAACAAGATGCCCTGCAGGTAGATGAGGCTACTGCCCTTGCAGGCTCTCCAAACCAGTCTGAGGCACCCTGTATTATTGTTGCCAACTTGCCCTACAATGTCTCCGCAGTCTTGTTGACAAAGTGGCTGCAAGCCGACCCCTGGCCGCCTTGGTTCCAAAGCCTCACACTGATGTTTCAGAAAGAAGTCGCTGACCGCATCACGGCCAAACCAGGTTCAAAAGCCTACGGACGTCTTTCAGTGCTTTCCAATTGGCGAACATCGCCGCGTCGCCTGTTTGATGTAAGCCCCCAGGCCTTTGTGCCTGCGCCCAAAATAGTCTCCACAGTCGTTCGCTTTGATGTGCGTAAAAAACCTGTGGCTCCTGCCGATGTTAATGCTTTGCAAGCGGTAACAGCTGCGGCCTTCGGACAGAGGCGCAAAATGATCCGTTCAAGCCTCAAGAGCCTCGGCGTCTCTGTAGAGGCCCTACTGGATGCCGCAGAAATAGAGCCGACCCTCCGCGCCGAAACGCTGTCGGTAGAGCAATATTACGCGCTGGCTCGTGCCTATGTGGCGTTGAAATAGGCGTTAGTCAGAGAAATTTTGCTGGACGAAATCTGTCAGGCCGGTCATGCGTGCCCGCCGACTTCGTTCTGCCCTAAGAATGGCTTCTAGCTGGGCGAAACTCCTGTCCAGGTCCTCATTGACGATGATGTAGTCATATTCCGGCCAATGGCTGATTTCAGTGGCCGCTTTGGCCATACGGCTGCGTACCACTTCCTCTGGGTCTTGCGCGCGCGACCGCAAGCGCCTCTCCAGTTCTTCATTCGATGGCGGCAGGATGAAGACCTTCACAAGGTCATTCGGGGCATTTTGGGCCAATTGCTGGGTACCTTGCCAATCAATGTCGAACAGCACATCTCTGCCCTGTTCCAACGCGCCATAGACGGCCTCCGCCGGTGTGCCGTAGCTATGGTTGAAGACTTCCGCATGTTCCAGAAACTCTCTCGCTTCCACACGACGGTCATAATCATCCTGATCGACGAAAATATAGTCGACCCCGTCCTGTTCGCCGGGGCGCGGCGCGCGGGTCGTTACCGAAACCGACATGGTGATGTCCGGGTCATTATCCATGAGCCTGCGTGCCAGCGTTGTTTTGCCGGCGCCGGAAGGAGAAGACAGCACCAGCATCAGTCCGCGCCTATTTATGTTGATCCCATTACTCATGGATATTCCGCTACCTTCCAGCCTTGCTTATTCGACGTTCTGAATCTGCTCACGCATCTGGTCGATGACGACCTTCAATTCCAGCGCAATGGCAGACAGTTCATTGCTGGCCGCTTTTGACGCCAACGTATTGGCTTCACGACCAAATTCCTGCGCCAGAAAATCAAATTTCCGGCCAACGGGTTCGTCAGCATCCAGCAGGTCACGGGCAGCCAGGACATGCGCATGCAGACGGTCCGTTTCCTCGCTGACATCGGCCTTCAGCGCTAGAACAGCAGTCTCCTGCGCAAGGCGTTCCTGTTCAATAGTGATTCCCGTGTCACCCAAAGCCTCGGCAATCTGGGCTGACAGTTTTGCCCGGATTGCGTCTACCTGGCCTGAAACGTCTTGTTCAGCGCGACGAGTAAGTAGGTCAATTTCATCAACCCGTTGCCGCAAAGCAGTGTATAAATGCTCGCCCTCCCGACCACGGTCCTTCGCCAGCGCCTCGACAGCCTGCTTTAGCGTTTCCAGAATGGCACTGTCTCGGTCCTGTCTGTCTTCTTCAGACAGCTCACTGTCCTGCACGTCTACGACGCCCCGTAAAGCCATCAGGTCAGCAATTTTGGGCAATTCCAGCCCGTATTTCTCAGCCGAACGCTTGGCCGCAACAACCGCGCTGTCGAGTGCGCGCTCATTAACAACAAGCTGAACACCAGCATCACCAGATTCCATGCTGAGCTGGCAATTAACGTTCCCGCGTGCCAAACCGCCGGCGACAATTGATTTGACGGCTCTGTCATGCGCCTCCAAGCCCGAAGGAAGGCGATACCTTACATCCAGCCCCTTGCTGTTGACGCTTTTGAGCTCCCACGTCCAGCGGATGTCCTGCCAAGAGCCTTCGACACGGGCAAATCCTGTCATGCTGGTAATCGGCAAGGTGCGGTCCTTCCATGTGTTGTGGTGGCCAGATAGCCGCGCGCACTATATCGTCTGCGGCAAAGGATCGTCGATGAAAAAACCAACATCCATTCTCATTACCGGTGCCTCCAGCGGTATTGGCGCAGCCTTGGCAACGCATTATGCCCAACCAGGCATGGCTTTGTTCTTGACCGGTCGCAATGCGGACCGACTGACAGAAGTACAACAAACCTGTGAGGCCAAAGGTGCCTTTGTCGCGTCACGTGCACTTGATGTCTGCGATCAGCTCCGGATGACGAGCTGGATTCATCAAATTTGGGACGAAAGACCAATCGACCTCGTTATCGCCAACGTAGGCGTGGGGCTTGGCAATGCCGATGGCCCCAACCTTCACGACATTGCCAACCGGACGTTCGATATCAACGTCACCGGAGTATTCAATACTATCCACCCAGCGATTGAATTAATGCGCGAGCGAGGTTCCGGTCAGGTGGCCCTGGTTAGCTCTATGGCCGGATATCAGGGGCTGGCAGGGTCGCCGGCCTATTCTGCCTCCAAAGCCGCTGTAAAGTCCTATGGAGAGGCACTGAGGGGGCTTCTGGCCCCTGAAGGGGTCAGTGTATCGGTGATATGCCCAGGCTATGTGCGCAGCCGGATTACCAACCGAAACGACTACAGGATGCCATTTTTTATGGAAGCCGACAAAGCAGCCAGCATCATCGCGCGTGGGTTGGAGAAGAACAAGGGGCGCATTTCCTTCCCCTGGCCTATGGTCATTGGCGTGCGGCTGCTGCTCAACCTGCCAATGGCGCTGCTTGACCTTGTTAATCGACCAATGGGCGAAAAACACGCCGAACAAGACTAGCGTTTGCGGTTTCGCCAAGCCTTCACGTTTTTCTTGTGCTGCGCGTAGGTCTCAGCAAAAGCATGGCCACCATTGCCGTCAGCGACAAAAAACAAATCATTTGTCTTGAGCGGATCAAGAACGGCAGCAATTGTCTTTAGACCGGGGTTACAGATAGGCGTCGGCGGCAACCCCTTGATATGATAGGTGTTATAGGGTGTTTTCTTGCGAATTTCCGAGCGCCGCAACCCCCTGCCCAAGGGTTCTCCGCCGGTCAGCCCATAGATTATGGTAGGGTCGGACTGGAGCTTCATTTTCCTGTTGAGGCGGTGGACAAAAACACCGGCAATATGACTGAGTTCGCGGTCCACTGACGTTTCCCGCTCAACGATCGAGGCCAGAATCAGCGCTTCCTGTGGCGTGTTGATGGGCAAGCCCGCCTGACGCTCTGGCCAAAGGGCTGCTAATGTATCTGTCATGGATTGGCGCATTCTGTCGACAATCCCCTGACGGCTATCACCAAGGCTGAAATGATAGGTTTCAGGCAACAGACTGCCTTCCGTTGGCATGTCATAGACCTCACCCGTCAGACCCTTCACATCATTCAATCGAGCAATGATTTGTTTGACTGTCAGCCCTTCGGGTATGACCAAACGGCGCGCAACCGTATCGCCATCTCGCAGTTTACCCAGGATCTGCGCCATGCTGGCCCCCTGGGCGATGGTGTATTCACCGGCACGCAAGTCCCCCTGAGCACCGACCACCACGGCGGCAAGGGCAAATATGTGACGACTGGACACCAGATTATTGTCTTTAAGTTGAGTTGCAACTGAAGACAACCCCTGCCCTTTGGCAACAACCAATGTCGTTGTTTTCTGAGCAACCGAACCTGCATAGAAGGTGTGGGACAACAAGCCTGTCAGCACAATTAGCGCCAGGCCAAAGGCAATGATGCCCCCAAATAGCCCATTAAAGAAA
>Ga0181568_10000051_pt1 | contig 86666 bp, 67 predicted proteins | sample 101ome_20_FD_133758 | JGI IMG/M metagenome (GOLD analysis project Ga0181568, IMG submission 133758) | Coastal salt marsh microbial communities from the Groves Creek Marsh, Skidaway Island, Georgia - 101404AT metaG (megahit assembly) | ecosystem: Environmental > Aquatic > Marine > Intertidal...
CTTTTGCCCGTACGCGTACTGCAACACCATATCGTGCGTCCCGTGCCCTTGGAAAATTTTCAACGCGCGCGCGTGCGGCCCAAACTTGTCCGGGTAATCGCCGCGCAGCGGTAAATACGTCGAGAGCGCCAAGCACCCGCCCAATTTCACCTCGGACCGTAAACTCGCCGTGAGCGCGATCGCCCCACCCTGCGAAAACCCACCGACGATGATCTTTTCGCTCGGAATCCCCGCCTCCATCTGTTCTCGCACCAACGCGTCGACGTACCTCGCGGATTCTTCAATCATGACGCGATCGTCCACGATGGACCCCTCGTCCAACGCGTTCAAATCAAACCACGCCGTCATGCGCATCCCCCCATTAAGCGTCACCGGCACCGTCTTCGCCGTGGGAAAGATCCACCGCACCTTTTCCCCTCGCGGCGTCGCGATTTGCGTCGCCGCGCCCGCCCACCCCCGCCCCGTGTCGCCCAATCCGTGCAACACGATGCACGCGCTCGTCGCCGGCGACCCGTCCCGAGGTTCGACCACGATCGGCGCTGGATACGACGCCATCACGTGCGCGTTCGCCCGCACCGCTCGCGCCCCGTACGTCGACCTCACGCGGTGACGACGACCGATTCCCTCTCGACGATGCGACGGCGACAGCGGCGTCCCACCCACCGATGATGTCGACGATGAAGCCACCACCACCGCGATCGCCGCCACCACCACCGCGCGCGACCGCGTCACCGCACGTTCGCCGCGTCGTCGCGCGCACCACACCCCTCGACGCACCGTCGTCGTCGCGCGCATACCGATGACGACCGACGAATCGGCGACGATGACCGCGACGATGATTCGATCGATCGATCGATCGGGACGCTCAACCCTACTAAACCCTAAACCGGACGCGTGGCACGCGTGGACACACGTCCCCACCGGTCACGACCCGTCACACCATAAAAAACACACCCCTCCCACATACCCATACTCGAATCACGTATTCGTCTATCAAACCACCCACACGTGTCTCCTCACCCCCCCCCACACGACGCGCCGACGACCGCGACCGCGTCACACGCCGACGGCTCGCGTCCATTTGACGCGATGATGACGACGACGATGACGACGATGACGACGGCGAGCGCGCGCGCGCGCGTCGCGGAGAGACGGACCGAGGTACGCGTGATTTTCGCGAGTGTGTGTGCGCGCGCGGAGACGCGGGCGATGGCGAGACGTCGACGGGGAAGACGTCGATGCGGAAGACGAGTGGGTGACGTCGTCCGCGCGAGGGCGACGCGAGCGACGAGGGGTGGATGTGACGACGCGGAGGAGGAAGACGCGAGGCGAGGGGGGGGAGGGTGAATGAATCGGACGAAGGAGTTATTTTTTATCGCGCGCGCGGTGTCGTCGTCGGTGGTGGCGTCGGCGGTGATCGTCGAGCGTCGAGCGTCGAACGGGCGCGCCGCCGGGTCGGGTCTTATCCCTGGGAGAGGTCGGGCGAATGAGTGAATGAATGAGAATGAATGAATGAGTGACTGACCGCGCTCTTTGTGTGTATCGTCTCGCAGCAGCGCGCGCCGAGAACGCGCGTGATTCGCGCCGCCAAGGGTGACGACGCGGAAGCGCGCTCGATCCCGTTGGAAAAGTACCGTAACATTGGAATCATGGCGCACATCGACGCGGGGAAGACGACGACGACGGAGCGCGTCTTGTACTACACGGGACGCTCGCATAAGATTGGTGAGGTGCACGAAGGCGCCGCGACGATGGATTGGATGGAACAAGAACAAGAGCGTGGTATTACGATTACGTCCGCCGCGACGACGTGTGCGTGGAAGGATCACCGCATCAACATCATCGACACCCCGGGGCACGTCGATTTCACCTTGGAGGTGGAGCGGGCGTTGCGCGTGCTCGACGGCGCTATTTGCCTCTTTGACTCGGTCGCCGGTGTTGAACCGCAATCTGAAACCGTGTGGCGTCAGGCCGACAAGTACCGCGTGCCGCGTCTCTGCTTCGTCAACAAGATGGACCGCATGGGTGCCAACTACTACAGAACGATTGACATGATCGTGTCCAATCTCGGCGCGCGCCCGTGCCCGCTCCAAATTCCCATCGGCGCCGAAGAAGACTTCGCCGGTGTCGTCGATCTCATCACCATGAAGGCGCTCGTCTGGAAGGGTGAAGAGCTCGGTGCGTCCTGGGACGTGACCGAAATCCCGGATGACCTCAAGGAGAAGGCGGAGGAGATGCGCGCCAACATGATTGAAATCGCCGTCGAGCAAGACGACGACGTCATGATGAAGTACCTCGAAGGCGAAGAGCCGACCGAGGAAGAGCTCGTCAAGTGCATCCGTAAGGGTACCTGCGACCTCGCCTTCGTGCCGGTCATGTGCGGCTCCGCGTTCAAGAACAAGGGTGTCCAACCGATGCTCGACGCCGTCCTCGCCTACTTGCCGGCGCCGACCGACATCGCGGATGTTCAAGGCACCGCCGTCGACGACGCCGAGCAAAAGCTCAGCCGCAAGGCGTCCGACGAAGAATCCCTCTCCGCCTTGGCTTTCAAGGTGATGACGGACCCGTTCGTCGGTTCCCTCACCTTTACCCGCATCTACTCTGGCGTCATGGAGGCGGGTTCCTACGCGTACAACTCCGTCAAGGGTAAGAAGGAGCGCATCGGCCGTCTCCTCGAGATGCACGCCAACGAGCGTCAAGACATCAAGACTGCGCGCACCGGTGACATCGTCGCCATCGGTGGTCTCAAGGACACCACCACCGGTGACACGTTGTGCGATCAAGGGAAGCAGATTATTCTCGAAAGAATGGAATTCCCGGATCCCGTCATCAAGGTTGCCATCGAGCCGAAGACCAAGGCTGACGTCGAAAAGATGTCCACCGGTCTCATCAAGCTCGCCCAAGAGGATCCGTCCTTCCACTTCACCCGCGACGAAGAGACCAACCAAACCGTCATCGAAGGTATGGGTGAGCTTCACCTCGACATCATCGTCGACCGTCTCAAGCGCGAGTTCAAGGTTGAAGCCAACGTCGGCGCCCCGCAAGTCAACTACCGCGAGTCCATCTCCAAGCCGGCTGAAATCAAGTACACCCACAAGAAGCAATCCGGTGGTTCCGGTCAATACGCCGAGGTTCAAATCAAGTTTGAACCGCTCGAGCCGGGTAGCGGTTTCGAGTTTGCCACCGAACTCAAGGGGGGCACCGTCCCGAAGGAATACATCCCGGGCGTCGCCAGCGGTTTGGAACAAATGATGGGCTCCGGTATCATCGCCGGTTTCCCGGTCGTTGACGTCCGCGCCACCTTGTTCGACGGTAGCTACCACGACGTCGATTCCTCCGTCATGGCGTTCGAGATCGCCGCCAAGGGCGCGTTTAGAGAGGGCATCGCCAAGTGCGCGCCCAAGCTTTTGGAGCCCGTCATGCAAGTCGACGTCATCACCCCGGAAGAATCCATGGGCGACGTCATCGGTGACTTGAACTCTCGTCGCGGCGCCGTCAACGAGCTCGGCGACAAGCCGGGCGGCATGAAGACGGTCAAGGCGTTCGTCCCGCTCGCCGAAATGTTCAACTACGTCTCCAAGTTGCGCGGCATGACCAAGGGTCGTGCTAACTACTCCATGAAGCTCGCTAGATATGAGCCCGTGCCTATGGCCTTGCAGCAAGAGCTCGCGGCGTCGCGAAAAGCGGAAGCTTAATAAAAGCGGATAATCCTCCATTCTTGCTTAATCGCCGCCTTACACAAGTGTAAGGCCGTGATTGATCGTAAATTCTTGTGTAAGTAAAACTGCGTTACATAAAAGGAAACGCGGAGATGCCTAAAAGATTCTTTGTGTTCCTCAGTCTTACTCGTCATCCTCGTCGGTTTCGTACTCGTCGGTTTCGTACTCGTCGTATCCTCATCGTCTTCATTCTCATAGTCGACCTCCGGGAACAACATCCTCGTGGTTCTCGCCGTGACGTCCTCGACGTTGCGCTTCTGCATCACCGCCGACCGATCCTCTTCTTGGACTCGATCGCTCGCGCCCTTCGTCGTCGCCTCGCATTCGCTTTCGTTTTCGCATTCGCCTTCGTCGCTCGCCGCCTACGCCTACGCGCATGATGTACAACATGGAAAGAAACATCGTTACACGGCGAGACGCTACACTGATATTTTCACGATTATCGTCGACCGAGCGCGCCGCCACCGCTGCCTATTCCGCCGGCGCCTATTCCACCGGCGCCGCCGAGACCGCCGCCGATGAATCCGGCGCTTCCTCCGGCGACGCCGCCGACGGCGCCGCCGCCGATCCCACCCGCGACGTTACCGGTGACCCCGTTCACGAACGTGCCCTCGACCTCATCCACGCCCGCGACCGGGTCCTCGTACTCCTCGTACTCCTCGGCGTCTTCCGCCGCGACGTCGCGTTCGCACGCGCTCAGACGATACTCCGGCGCCAGAAACGGATTTAAAAATTCACACACGGGATCGAACACCGCCCCCGCCGAGAGTTCGAAACCGAACACGTCGAAAAACGCCGATCCCGTGACGTCCACGAGACTTCGTCCGCGTGCTCTACCGTCGCTCGAGCGCGTCCATCCCTCGGCGGCGCGAACGTTCGCGCTCGCCAACGCCAACGCCAACGCCAACGCCAACGCCAACGCCGCCACGCGAAGACGCCGCGCGCGCGCGTCGCGAGTCGACACGCGCCGCTCTTTCATTGATTCGTTTACTCGCTCTGACTCGCGTCCACCGACCGTCTCGATGTGACGCGCGGCGTGGTTCCCGCGGCGTTCGCGACCCCGAAAACCGTCTCGACGTCGACGTCGACTCACCCGCCCACCTCTTCGCGCCCACCTCGCGCGCGTCCGCCCACGCGCGTCTTTTCGCGCCAAAACGTGAGCGCGAAGAATAACACGCGCGACGCGTCGTCGTCGTCGAGCGCGTCGACGCGTCGCGCGCGTCGCGAAGGAAGTCGACGGAAAGATGCTCGAATCACATTCAAACCGTCAACATCATCTTCTCGCGGCGTCGCGCGCGCGTCGTCGACGACGCCGCGTTCCCATTCATCGCCGTCGTCGTCGCCGTCGTCGAACGCGCCGGCGGCGCGAAGACGCGCGAAGACGCTCGCGCGAACGCTCGAGGTCGTCGTCATTCGATTCGATTCGCCGCCGACGGCGACAAATGCGGACCGAGTCGACGACACACGCCCACGCGCCCGCATCCGTGATGTCGCGCGTCGCCGCGCCGAGCGCTTCTCAAGCGCGCGCGCTTCTCGTCGGATGCACGTCGCTCTACCTCGCGCGCGCGCGCCTCGCGTCGACCGCGACGGTGGACGAGGGCGCGCTCACGTCGTTAGCCATGATGCTTCTCGCCGCGCTCGGCGCCATGCGTCGCGCGCTTCGCGACGCGGACGCGGACGCGCGCGATTCGGCGACGACGTCGTACGGCGCGCTCGCGGGATTGGCGCCGGTGTGGGCGCTGTGCGCGGCGTCGGCGCGCGCGAGTGGATATTCGTCGGCGGCGGCGACGGCGAGCGCGTTTAGCGCGGCGGGAAGCGTCGCGTACGTCGACGCGTGGACGCCGTCGAGCGCGAAGCGCGCGTTCGCGAGCGCTGTGATGTGGATGGTGGCGATGCGCGTGGTGACGGGGACGTTGGCGTCGGACGCGGTGACGGTGGCGACGGCGCGCGCGTTCGGGTGGGGACTCGCCGGCGCGGCGAGCGAGAGAGAGACGACGACGCTGTCTCTGGGCGCGGCGATCGTCTTGGAGGCGTGCGTGCGCGCGTATTCGAACGCACCGGATGGAGTGTCGGAAGCGACGGCGTTGGCGTGCGCGTTCGCGCTCGCGGGCGTGTGCTTCTTGTCGGCGAGCGCGCGGTTGGTGTGTTGGCCCGAACCGGCGAACGGGACGACGCGCGCCGTCGTCATCGGCGCCGCGTTCGTCATTCCCGAGCTGTTTTACCGCGCGTGTACGAAGAATGCAACCAATCTACTCGCGGGCGTCGTTCGATACACGCTGCGAACGGATGCCGAGAGTTTGAAGACGCTGACGGCGCTCTGGGTCTCGGGCGTCGTCGTCGCGGCGACGGCTGCGTACAACGCGCGCGCCGTCTCGCTCACGATGCGACGCAAGGCGTTTCACTTGCTCGTCGTCGTCATGTTCGCGCCGACGTTGACTCGAGATAGCGCGCACGGCGAGCTCGTGCGCGTCGCGTTCGCCGCCGCGTTCGCGCTCTTCGCCGCGGCGGAGTGCGCGCGCGTCTTTGACGCCTATTACGGCGTCGGCGTCTTCGGGTGGAAACTCAGTCTTCTCCTCGCCCAATTTGTCGACGGACGCGTGGTGTCGCTCATTATACTCGATCACTTTTCGCTCTTGCTCGGCATCGCCGCGCCGGTATGGATGACGGCGGTGGAGGACACGAACACGCTCGCGCCGTGGGCGGGACTGCTCGCCGTCGGCGTCGGCGACAGTTTCGCCTCCGTCGTCGGTTCCTCCATCGGTCGAATCCGCGTCTTCGGCGACGAGTCCCCGAAGACGCTCGAGGGTGCGATCGCGTTTGCCGTGAGCACGTTCATCGCCGCGAGATTCGTCGGCGTGGACATCGACACCGTGAAATTGGCGGCGGCGTGCGTCGCGACGGCGGCGTGCGAACTCGTCGACGACGGCGTCGACAATTTCGTGCTTCCCCTCTATTTCGCCGCGCTCGTGGGTCTCTGACGAAGGAACGAACGAGTCCCACGAGTTCTTTTGTTGTTTTTGTAATGGTACGTAGTTTTTGTGACGATGACATTTCTTCTATTTCGTACAAACGAGGCATCCCATGAGTCCGCCCGGACTCAACTCGAAAAATTTCGCCTCGCGAAAACCCGCCGCGCGCGCCAATTCCACCTGTTCCTTCCCTCGCGGAAACCGTTCGATGCTCGGTCGAAGGTACCGATACTCCGCGGCGACACCGTTGAGATCCGCGATCGGGACGACGACGTTATCCAACACGAATCCTTGCACCGCCGCCGTCGTCGCGTCTTCGGGATTGTTAAAATCCAAAACCGCGAGCTTTCCGCCCGGTCGCAACACGCGTCTCAATTCATCCAACGCCTTGGGTATATCACTCACGTTTCTCAACCCGTACGCGATAGTCGCGCAATCGAACGCGTCGTCATCGAACGGTAAATTCAACGCATCGCCCTCCACCCACTCGATGGGCGCCATCCTCGCCCCCGCCGAACCGCCGTCGCCGCGTCTCGCCGCCGCCGCCTTTTCCGCCGCGCGCGTCAATTGATTCGCCGCGAAATCCAACCCAGTCACCCGTCCACTCGAACCCACGATGGCGCTCATCTTAATCGCCACGTCCCCAGATCCACAGCACACGTCCAACGCGCGCATGCCCGGCCCGCACTCGATCCATTTCGTCGCCGCGCGCTTCCACGCGCGGTGCAACCCGAGCGACAGGGCGTCATTCAATGCGTCGTACACCGGGGCGATATCGTTGAATAACGCGCGACGTTCGTCCGCCGCGTCGGAGGATTGTTCGAACGGGTTCCCGGCGACGTTTTCGCGCGGGTCGGAGACGGCGCGGAGACGCGAAGGCGACGCGGACGGGCCGGCGGCGCGCGACTGGGACGCGCGCATCTTATCCGGGACACGGTGTGTTGATGGACGTCTGGACCGACGCGCGACGCGGGACGACGCGACGTGAGCGGTCGAGACGCGCGAGTCTGTTCCCGCGGTCGTCATCGCGCGTCGGTGGGCGTCGAGACGACGACGGGCGATGGGTCGCGCGCGAGAGAATGCGGGACGATCGGTTTAATTTTCACACTTGTTTTGTACAGAGAGAAGAAGAAGAAGAAAAGACGACGAGGATTACGCGTCGTCGTCGGTCGACCTCGCGATGTCGGCGACGAAGGCGCACGCGTACTTTTTCCTCGTCAACGTCACGTGCGCGTCGACGAAGGCGTCGAGTCGTTGACGATCGACGACGCCCCGCGCGGTCGTCGCCGCCGCGCGAGACAAATCGCGCGCGAGCGACGCCGCCTCGGCGTCCGAGAGCGACGCTCGACGTTCGCACGCGTCGATCGCTCGCTCGACGAGCGCGTCGCGCGTGTCTCGAACCTCCAACACGCGTCGTCTCGCGTCCTCGTGCGCGCGTTCGGCGCGTCGGAGGACGGTGTTCTCCACGAGCGCTTTTTGCGTGCGCGCGTTGTCCCGCTCCGAGCGCGCGCTCGCGTTTGTCTCCAGCGTTCGCTCGACGTCCTCTCGTAAGTCTCGAACGAACCGATCCGAGTCGCGAATCGACGGTAACGACGACGCGAGCTCGGCGAAGGCGTCGTCGCGGCACGCGCACGCGCGTAGGCGCTCGTTGTCGAGTGCGCTCGCGGCGTCCAGGCACTCGCGTTCGAGCGCGCGCGGCGATGATGCCGTCGTCGTGGGCGTCGTCGTGGGCGTCGTCTCCGTCGCGCGCGTCGTCAGACGCTCGAACGCGCGAACGTCGAACCACGGCGTCGGGTCATCGGGTCGAGACATGTCTACGTCGTCGCGCGCGTCGTCGAGAATCCGACGACGCCCAATGGGCGCGAAATCAGATTATAGATGACGACGCGACGCGCGCGCGCGCGCGCGATCTCCGACGACGATGGCGACGACGAGACGACGCGCGTCGACGAGACGCACCGACGCGCGTCGACGCGCGCGATCGCGCGATGATTCGCTCGCGCGAGAAAGTGACGAGAAGACGTTTTTTTATAGACGACGAGGCTGCATCGAATTGAATCTCTAAAAATCTACCTACTTTAACGCGCCGTACGCCTTGTTGAGCTTTTGAAACGCCTCTTTCGCGCCCGGCGCCGAACACTTATCGGGATGTAAGAGCTTGGCGAGCTCGCGGTAGGATTTCGTCACCCATTTCTTTTGCGAGCCGGGCGGTAAATCGAGCACCTGCCAATCCGTCCCGGCGAGCTGTACGCGTTGCACGGCGCGTCGCTCAATCTCCTCCTGCGAAAGTTTCACCTCTGGTTTAACGAAACCACCACCGTCTTTCGCGTCGTCGCCCTCGTCGCCGGTTCGTTTGCGCACGCCTCTGAATCCGCTGAGTAAATTACCCGCCGCGCGCTCGCGTCTCGCCGCGTCCGCCGCTCGCTCCGCGTCCCGCGCCTTCTTCTCTCGAGCCTCTCGAGCCTTGAGCTCCAACGCCGCGCGAAGCTTTGCCTTTTCCTCCTCTACTTTTTTCATCTTCGCCTCGAGCGCCTCGCGCTGCGCCTTGACGCTCGCCGGTTCGAACGCCGACGCGTCGGCGCGAAGTCGTCTCGACGCCGCCGTCGCGTCGGCGTCGTCTCTCGACCCATCTCTCGTCCACGTCGCGCGACGCTTCGTCCCACCGGACGACGCCGTCGCGGGTTTCGAAGACGTCGACGCCGTCGCCGTCGTCTCGGTCGCGCCCGCGCCCGCGCCTCGCGTCCACGTGCGTCCGGGCATGACGAACGAACGACCTCGACCGACGCGTTCGTTCCCGTGCGACGTTTGACGCGCCCTCACCGTCTCTCGCGCGCGTCCGAGCGTCTCTCGCGAACGCCGACGCGACGACGATGGCGTCGTCGATCGTCGACGCGTCCTCGATCGCCTCGCGTCTCTCGCGCGCGCGACGCAATCGCGGTGTCCCCGTCGACGAATGCGCGCGCGTCCCGACGAGCGACCCGGTCCATGATGGGCGCGACACACGACGCCGCGCGCGACCGGGACGCGCGTCTCGCGAGCGACCATGCCGATGACGACGATGACGACGCGCGTCGTCGCGACGACGACGACGCGCGCGACGGCGACGACGCGACGCGCGAGAGCGATGCGAAAGGGATGGGCGACGACGTCATCATCGGTGGGCGCGACGATTCATCGGTGCGCCGAGCGCGCGTCCGTCGTCGCGCGCGCGAGCGAGGGCGGTGAAAACGAAGAGAGCGATGAGTACATGTTCGCGAACACGAACAGAAAGTCAGGGGCGCTGAATCGGGATAATCCCGAGCTTCAGGAGCGATTCGCCGTCATAGGGCAGGGCGACTGGCAGTGCCAGAGCTGCATGTACGAATACAAGCCCAAGGTTGGGGATGATTTCTATCCCGTCTCCGCGGGAACGCAGTTTAAGGATTTGCCCGATGACTGGCGGTGCCCGACGTGCGGGGCGGATAAGACGAAGTTTAAGTCGCTCGGGAAACAGGTGGCGGGTTTCGAGCAAAATCAAGGATACGGTCTCGGCACGAACGCGATGACGGAGGGTGAAAAGTCGCGATTGATTTACGGGAGCTTGGCGTTTTTCTTTCTCTGTTTCATCGCTGGGTATCTCATGGATTGACGGACTCGACGACGCGCGACGATTTCTATGCGGTTTTGTTTGACTACGATGCAATAATATGAAGAGCAGCTTTTTCCCACTCGTCGTCGTCGTCGCTCTCGCCGTCGCGTTCGGTCTCGAGGTCGCGCGTCTTCGTTCACATCGTGTTTTCAGTGCGTGTGCGCATTAAAAAGAGGGTGTTTCGTACGCTCAATCAATCAACCAACCAACCAATCACAGACGCAACAACTGCACGGTGACGTCATCCGTGCTCCCCTTGGCGACGGCTTGTTCGATGAGTTCCTTGGCGAGCGTCTCCGGATCCTTATCCGCGGGCGCCGCGAGCAAATAGTCCGCGAGCTCTTGGTTCGTCCAGCCACCGCCGCCACCGCGCTCGGGGTTCTCGAACAAACCGTCCGACGAGAGCAAGACCCACGAATCCGCCGGCGTGATTTGCTCGATGTAACAATCCGGCTCGGCGTTTAACCCAAATCCGCTGCCGTAATCCGCGTTCTTCTCGCCGATGCCCTCGAATCGACCGCTTTCCTTTAAGAAGGAATCACCGAACGCGCGCGAGAGCGCCAAGACACCGCCGACGCGCCACGATCCCTCGGTGAACGTCACGAGAGACTTTCGCAAGTTGGGATTGCCTCGGTCGATGCGTTTCCGCTCCGCCTCGTCGTCCGGCACGTGATCGACGCTCAACTGCACAGCCTTTCCATCACGAACCAACAAAATACGCGCATCACCCACGTTCGCCGTGCACAACCGCGTCGAACCGCCCTCTTCATACAACGCCACGATGGCCGCCGTGCTCCCGCACTTGGACCCGCCGACGCCTCGCTCGCCGAACGCCGCGAAAAACCCCTCCGGCGGCGCCACCAACGTCGCGTCCGCCCGCAGGCACGCCACTCGCAACGCCTCGAGCGGAAAATCAGCCTTCGCCCACTCCTCGAGGATGATATCGTGCAATTTCGTCTTCAACCACTCGCTCACCGCCTCCCCCCCGTGTCCGTCAAAGACGCTCAGCATCGTCGTCGGCGTCCCATCCGTCGCCGCGTTGGATTCGTACGTCGCGTACCGATCCTCGTTTTGTTTACGAACCGTCCCTTTCACGCTCGCGCTTCCGGTCGCGCGCGTCGTCGCCGCCCCCGCCGCCGCCGACGCGACCACCACGACGCGCGCGACACCCCCCGCGCTCGCCCGCGTCCTCATCATTCGTCCCTCCGTTCGCATCATTCGTCCCTCCGTTCGCGTCGTCGTCGTCGTCGATCGTCGACGCATCGCCGTCGCGCGCATCGTCGTCGCGCGCGTCGTCGTGTGAGTCAGCATCATCACGATCGTACGCGTGCGTCGATCGGTCGATTCGAGGGAGCGCGCGCGCGCGTCGACGTGTGATCGCGCGCGCGGACGGTCGTCGTGGATGACGTCGATGGGGACGACGACGCGCTGAGACGAGGCGCGTTCGTCGTCCCGAGGAAACGAAGGGCGCGGAGGACGCGCGTGATGAAAAAAAAAAATAAAATACGACGAATGCAAACTACTACTGTGTACGGCGGTGTGCGCGAACCTACATGGAGACGCCGGCGGCGCGCGCGCCGTCGGCGATCGCCTTGACGCGCCCGTGGTAGAGAAATCCGCCGCGGTCGAACACGGCGGCGGTGATGCCTTTGTCGACGCACATTTGACCGAGCATTTTCCCAACTTGTTCGGCGGACGCGACCGTTTTCCCCTTCCATTCCTCGTCACCGATCACCGCTTTCACGGATTTACTCATCGTCCCGAGCGCGGCGATCGTGGCTTGGTTTTCGTCGTCGATCACCTGCACGTAGACGTGTTGATTCGAGCGATGGACGGAGATGCGCGGGCGAGACGCCGTGCCGGACACCTTGGCGCGAATCTTACGGTGACGCTGTTGACGCTTGGCCTCTTTCGGCGTCATCTTCGCCATCGTCACGACGGCGGCTGTGTATACGCGCGATGCGTCGTCGTCGTCAGTCTCGCGCTCACGCGCCCCCCCCCTCGCGGCGTCGGCGTCGCCCACAGGGTTTCATCCATCGATAGGGTTTCCACGCGACCCCGATCGCGCGGTCGATGCGTCGACTCGCGACGTCGCGCGCGCGATCGATCGCGGACGATTCGACGCGCATAATTTCACCCGTCATCGGTCGCGTCCTCGATCGATCGCATCGAGCGTCTCGCGCGGCGGCGAGACGGATGATGACGTCGTCCGAGGGTACGGTCGCATCGCATCGCGGTCGCATCGTCGCATCGTCGCGTACCTCTCGGCTTCGTGGCGGCGACGTTCGTCGCGCGAACGCTCGCGCCTCGCGCGCTCGCGCGCGAGGACACGCACGCCGCGGTCGTCGCGGAGAGACTCGACGCCAGCATCGCCGTCGTGCGCGCGCGTCGGGTCGTGACGACTCGACGTCGAGGCGAGGCGAGGCGAGGCGAGGCGACGGCGTGAGGGCCATCGGTCTGATTACTTTAACTAGTACTTTAAGTGCGTTAAGTATGAGTACTATACACCGTACACCGCGTGGTCTCGTCCCATCCATCGTCCGTGTGAATCAAATACTGCGTCATAGGTTCCAGTAGACACTATATACTACGTGCAGTGTAGTAGAGTACTACTTATAGTACTATCTGTAGTGCCGTTGATCAACCGAGGTCGTGTCCCGGCCGGGGGTGTCGCGCGCGCGGAGGGTCAGCACTCGTCGACGAGTCCCCCCGACGATCGAGTCCCCGACTCGGGGCGGTGGGACGAATGCGTGCGCGATTTCGAACGGGCGCGCGTCCGTGGCGACGCGTGAGAGTCGGACGGACGCGCGCGACGAACGGACGGGTGGGGTGACGTCGTGCGTGCGTGCGTGCGACGCGTGCGTGCGGTCGGTGGACGCGGACGGACGGTGGGGTGACGGGCGCGACGGGATCGCGCGACGGGCGCGATGAAGGTGCTCGTGGTGGCGGGAACGCACAGTGGGGTGGGGAAGACGACGATATCGACGGCGTTGATGCTGGCGTACGCGCGTCGTGGACACAGAGTGCGGGCGTACAAGGTTGGTGCGGATTTCGTCGATCCCATGGTGCATCGCGCGGCGCTTCGGGAGGGGAACGGGGAGAGTGAAAACTTGGACGGGTATCTCATGAGCGAGACGCACGTGGCGACGAACGCGGCGAGAGGGGCGGAGACGTGCGACGTCGCCGTCGTGGATGGGGTGATGGGACTGTACGATGGGAGAGATGGGGCGAACGAGGACGGGTCGACGGCGCAGATGGCCAAGTGGTTACAGGCGGGGGTGTTGTTGGTGGTGGATTGCGATTCCATGGCGAGAAGCGTGGCAGCCGTCATCAAGGGATATCGCGAATTCGACGCCGATTTAAATCTCATCGGCGTCGTGTTTAACAAGACTGGGGGAGAGGCGCACACGGAGTATCTTCGAGAGAGCCTGTTGGCGACGTTGGAGAACGTGAGCGTGTACGGGGGGATTCCCAAGGATGCGAACGCGCAGGCGGCGGAGAACGCGTCGGGGGATTCGCTCGAGCAAAAGATTGAACACATGGCGATGCTTTTGGAACAAAACGTCGATCTCGACGCGTTATTGGAAGCGATGCCGACGTACGAGGTACCGCCGCGAATCGCGCACGAATTGGCGATGGAGAGAGCGGATCGCACAAAGGAGGCTGGGACGTCGCAATCTCCCACGCGCATCGCCGTCGCTCGCGACGAGGCGTTTTGTTTCTACTACCCGGAGAATTTGACCAAGTTGGAGGAAGCGGGTGCGGAATTAGTGTTTTTTAGTCCCGTGGCCGGCGATAGTTTACCGACAGACATTCAGGGTGTCATCTTCGGAGGAGGATATCCAGAGTTTCACGCGCAGGCGTTGCTCAAGAATAGACCTCTTCGTTCGGCGGTGACGGCGTTCGCCACGGCCGGTGGCGTGGTGTACGCCGAGTGCGGCGGTCTCATGTTTCTCTCGCAATCGCTCTCCGCCCCGGACGGAAGCTCACCGCGATCGATGTGCGGCGTCGCGCCCTTTACGACGCGACTCACGAGCTCGGTCAAGATGGGGTACGCCGAGGTCACCGTCGCCAAGGGTAATCCTCTCTTCAAGGAGGGCGAAGTCGTCCGTGGGCACACGTTTCGGTACAGTGAAATATACGGTGATCGTCCGAGTAAGATGCGCGTGTCGGAGGACGAGATCGCCATCGGTTGGGGCGCGACGTACGAGGTGAGAGAGGAACAAAAATTCGGCAAGGGTCAGCAAGGCGTGGAGCTCGACGGGTTCGCGTGGAACAACGTGTTGGTGTCGCAAATCCATCTACACTTTGGCGCGAATCCATCGCTCGCGTCCTCTTTTGTCGAGGCGTGCAGAAACACCGCGCCTGGGTGTTCCGAAGCCGCAACTCGAGCGGCCATGGTGGCGCGCAGAACGATGAGCAAAAGCTTTGGGCCGTTGACTCCGACGACGAGTCGAAAGTTTCAGGATGAACTCTTACGCCACAGAAGCAAAAGCGAAGAGGAACTGTCGCAGGCGGGTAGTTACTCCTCACCGGAGAAGATCAAACAAGTCTTACCACCGCGTCGAGCGCGCATGCCGTCTCGAGATTTCCGTGAGTACTCGGTCGATCTCGACTCAGCCGAGGGTCTGGGCATGTTTCGGTCGCGCTCGTCGAATTCCATGCAATCCCTGGGCGCGCACATCACGAAATTCTCCGAAAAGAAGAGCAAGCAGAGTCAATCGGAACTCGACGTCGCCCTCAACGTGCACTTCGGCGCGTCGCAGGTGATGGTGGATCACTTGCACACACCGTCGCAGCTTCAACTTCCGCTGCCGCAATCCGTGGGATCCATCATCTCGCTCTCCCCGGTCGCGACGTCCATTCTGTACGCGCTCGGCATGGAAGATCGTCTCGTCGGCATCACCGACGCGTGCATCGTCCCCGAAGAGGCCAACGACACGCCCAGAATCGTCGCCAGGCATTCGCACGCGGGTCTCTCGCCGCACTCCAGCGCAGGGCTCGGCGACGGGCGCAAAAAGTCGTCGAGCTCCTTGGGGAGCGACTTTGACCTCGTGGGTCTCCCGCACGGTTCGAGTTACGGGTCGTTGACGCGATTGGAGGCGAGACCGAGCGCGTCGTACGCGCCCAGGGCGGACAAATGGACGTACTTTGACGTTAATTTCGTTCGACACGCCGAGGCGCGATTAATCTTCACCCCCGACGTGTGTTCGGAGTGCGCCGAGGTGCGATTCGGGACGGCCAAGTTTTTACATGAGGCCGAGGTCTTCCTGACGAACGCCGAGTTCGATTCCGACGAGGATTCTCTGGAGGTGGACGCTTGCCGTCCATCGATTTTCCCCGTCGCGCCGAAGACGCTGTGCGAAGTCTTGGACGTCATCCATCAGATTGGCGTCTTGTGCGGAGAGAGAGACAAGGCGTCGACGCTCTTGGCGCAGCTTCAATCTCGTCTGCGCACCGTGGCGCGCGTCGTCGCCGCCGCGGATGAACGACCGAAAGTCATGTCGCTCGAGGGCATCAAACCGCTCGTCGCCGCGGGACATTGGCTTCCCGAAATCAAATCCATCGCGGGCGGCGTCGACGAGTTTCAAGAACCGGGAGTCATGGCTGAACGCATTCGCTGGGAACAAGTCTTATCGTACGCACCGGAAGTCTTGCTTCTCGCGCCGTGTTACGTCGGTAAAAGCAGCGAAGAGACCATGGAAAAAACGCTCGAACAGCTCGAACACGTGGCGAGTCAACCCGGTTGGTGGGTGATTCCCGCCGTGCGAAATCGACGCGTCTTCATCCTCTCGCACGAGATGATTTGCCAAGCGGGCCCGCAACTCGTGGAAGGCGTCGAGATGTTGGCGCGAATCTTGCATCCAGATTTATTCCCGATGGAGCTTCGCACCGGGGTGTGCCTCAAGTTCAATTTAGAGGCGGGGCGCACGTGTAGACCGAAACAGCTGCGTCAACACTTTTCAGAGTGGCGTTGACAACGACGCGCGTGTAGTCATTTAGTTCTCGCAATGTAACACATAGAAGCAGCATTCGAAACGAGTGAGAGACGGACGAACGGACGGACGTCGAGTTACCAACGTACAAGAATTATATTATTGCTACAAATATGGATCGTATGTTTTGTCGTCCTTGTTGAGAAATTGAACGATTTCGTCCCGAAGTCCGAATCCCCAGGGAGACGCAAACTCGCCGTGCGCAAACCGTTCCTGATAAATTATTCGCGCCTTTGACTGCCTCAAAACGTGTCTCGCGATGGCGTCGGTGTCGATGAGCAAATCGTTGCCTTCGAGAACGACGAGCGAATCTTCGGGAAGATCCTCAGCCCACAGATTGTACCGAGCCCACCAAAACTTTCTTCGAAGCGCCGTCATGACGCCGATTTCTCTCAGCAAAAAATAATCGCGTAAACAAAAGTATATCAACGAGCCTCCCTCGTGCCAAAATTCAGAGGAGAAGAGCACCTTTGGTCCTTGTCTGACACGTCGCTTGAAATCGACCCAACTCTTATTCAACTGATACAAAATGGATACCGTCTGCGGCAGACACAGACACACGGCGACGGGATCGAGGAGGACGACGGAGCGGACGCAATAGCGTTGACACGCCCTCGCGACGACAAAGGTACCGAAACTGTGCCCATACAGCGTTGGCTCGCGAAACCCGTGTTTCTTCGTGATCTCCACCACGGTGTCCACCATGTCGTCGAGTTCAGGCACTCTCGGCACCGCTCGCATGCTGATGTGCGGCAGCGTCAAGAGGGCGATTTTACGACTGGGTTTACTTCGCAACAGTTGCGCAATGTGCGGTAAATACGGCGCCAAACCGACACCCAGACCGTGTATGAAGATGATCGGACGCGGGTCATCGTCGCTTTCGCCCTCGATCGCGCCGCACAACACCGGTCTCGTCTCTCGTCCTCGTCCGTGTCTCGTCGTCACGACGACTGTCTTCGGCGCGCGCGACTTCCAATCCTCCGTCGTCGTCTCGCAATTCGTCCAATACGCGCACCCGTTCGATCCGTGACGCAGTTTGAAACCCCACGCGTGTAACACCAATCCCGTCACTCCCGCGACGCCGTTCACCCACGCGGTGAACACCAACGGCTGATGAAGCGCGCCGAGTTTTTCCTTTGTGTGAAACATAAACTCAAAGGATTCCTTTTCGGCGCGATCGTCGAATCGCAGGTCCCAGTGCGCCTCGATCTCGTCCATGAAAAACCGTAACTCGCGCTCTTTCTGTTCCCCGATCTCCTCCGGTCGCAACGCGTCGTGAAACCCAAACCTCAGAAAATCCAACGCCGTCTCGCGATGAAAACTCGCCTCCGCCGGCGCGTCGCGCGCGCCCGGCGTCGACGTCCTCGACGGCGGACTCGTCGGCGGCGACGTCTCCTCCGACGTCCCCCCGTAAAACGCCAGCCTCTTCCACGTCTTGGTCCACCCGCGCAAAAACGCGTTGAAATCCAACACACCGTCGTATCGAAGCTGCAAAAATCGATCGAAATCTTTCCTCGTCGGCGTCGCCTTCATGTTTTTGTATTGGCACAATCGCGACCCGACGCGTCGACGATACGCGTACCATCCACACTCCATCGCGACGTACGCCGCGAGCGCGCGTCGACGCGCCAGACCCACCATCTCTCTATTTTTATAATCACCACTTCTCCATCCCACGACGCGTCTGAACGCCCAGACCGCGCACGCGCACGGTCCGAACGCCCACGTCGCGCTCAGCGCCGCCGTCGTCGCCGCGTCCCTCGCCTCCCACCGCGTCTCTCGTCGCTCGCGCACGCGCACGCGCGGATGCTCGCGCCACTCGAGGATCATCGCTTCGAACGCGGCGTCCGGGATCGCATCTATGGGTTGAAACCGCTCGAGCGTCGTCGCGCGCGCCGTCGTCGTCGTCGAGGTGGACGCCGCCGTCATGCGCTCGATCGACGGACCGCGCGTGAGGAGCGCGCGACGAGGACGACGAACGCGCGAGACGGCGGCGGATGAGGATGAGCACGCGTCGAGGATGAGCGCGCTCTCTCGTCTCTCGTCGTCGGCTCGGCGCGCGCGGGACGATGACGATAAAATGCAATTCGTGGTCGTTAGAGCTCCGCGCGCCGTCACTCATGTCACGCGTCATCGGCGTCGCGACGTGCGCCGGCGTCGCCGCGCTCGCGCACGGCGCGGCGGAGTCGATGTCTCTCGCGCGCGGGGACGGTCGACCGAGTCCCGTGCCCGCGGCGCCGCTCGCGGTGGCGATCGGGGCGCTCGCGCGAAAGTTTGCGTTTTCGAACGGCGCGACGTTCGATCGAACGCTGCGACGAGGGGTGACGTTTTGCGCCGGAGATGGATTGAAGATGGGCATCGCCGCGCTCGGGTGTAAGCTGTCGCTGACGGAGATCGGAGACGTGGCGACGCAGGCGGCGCCGGTGATCGCCGCGACGGTGGGGACGGGACTCGCGGCGACGCCGGCGCTCAACGCGGCGGCGATGCGACGATTCGGGAATGCATCGAACGGATTGACGGCGAAGACGGGCGCTTTACTCGCGGCGGGAAGTTCGATATGCGGTGTGACGGCGATCGGGGCGTTGGCGCCGGCGATCGGGGCGAGTCAGAGGGAGGTGTCGGTGGCGGTGGCCAACGTGGTGGCGTACGGCACGTTCGGCATGCTAACGTATCCGTATCTCGCGAAGTGGATGTTTCCGGAGGGAGGGACGCCGGCGGGGGTGTTTCTCGGACTCGCGGTGCACGACACGTCCCAGGTGGTGGGGGCTGGGATGACGTTTCGAGACGCGTTTGAGGACGAGGACGCCTTCAAGGCGGCGACGGTGACAAAGCTGACGCGAAATCTTCTCTTGGCAGTGGCGATTCCGTACCTCGCCATGTCGTTTCGAGATTCGGTAACGAATGCTGCGACGGGTAAGAGACCGCCGTTGGTGCCGGGATTCTTGATCGCCTTTCTGAGCGCGGCTGCGTTGCGTTCGATGGGAGACGCGACGGAGAGCGTTCGCGACGACGAGAGATGGAAGCGAGGGACAAAGTTCATGGGAGATTTCGCGTCGCAGATCGCGTTACCGATGGCCATGGCCGCCGTGGGGCTATCGACGACGACGGCGTCCCTCGCGGGCGTGGGGACGGCACCGTTCGTCGTCGGGGCGTGCGCGGCGCTCTCCGTGGGCTGCGTCGCCGCCGCGGGCGCCAAGACAGCCGTCGCCGCGGGATTTATAAAGTAGCGTTTAGTTTTTAGCGTATTTGCCACATGCGAATTAACAACAGTAAATTCTGGTAGAATCAATCGAATTTTAGCTAAGTGTGAAGACCGAACGTCCTCTCTCTAGAAGAGAGGCGCGTCCACCGCGTCCTCGTGGAACTTGAAGGCGCCATCCGCGACGACTTGTTCGAGCTTGCGCGCGTTGTCATCGGAGATGCTCAACGCCGCTTGGAGAACCTTACGCTCTTCCACGTCCGCAACCTCTTGGACGAAGACAGAGTACATGTCGAATACTTCACCCTCAACCTTCCATTCCAACTTGGAGTCCGGCGCGACGGATTGGCACGCCACCAAGTTGCGGCAGCACACGAGCACGTCGGCAGCCTTCTTTTGACGCAAGACGGCGACACCCTGAATCATTTGGGAGCGCTTCTTCTCCGCCGCGATCACCTTGAGTTCCTCCTTGGCCTTCTCACCGTCAATCTTGAGATCTTCGACCAAGGTTCCGGTGAGAGCGTCGATGTCGGCGCTACCGCTACCGTCGCCCAAGCGACGCTCGGCGTTCTTGCGGAACAAGTTCATGCGCTTGTCCTCCGGAATCATGCGTTCAATCTCGACGCCAGACTCGATCATCTTGCGCACTTCGGCCGCATCGAGCGTACCCGCGGCGATTTGACCCTGCACGTTGGACATCATGCGTTGCGCGGTGATGCCCTTGATGATTTTTTGCGCCTCCGCCTCGGGCATGTTGAGTTGCGTCTGAATCTCCTTGAGCTTCTCGGCGCGCTCGGCGGTGAGACCGCGGCCATCGCCGAGCATTTGTTCGGCTTGGGTGCGGAACGCCTTGTCGGCCAAATCCTTGTGCACTTGACCGACTTGCATCATGTCGAGGCCGAGAATGTCGCCGAGTTGAGACAAGCGCTTAAACTCGCTCTGGTCGCGTTCGATGTTGATGCGCACGCCCATCGGCGCGTTGACTTGATCACCAGTCATGCAGAACATGAGGTAATCCTTGTACATGGCTTGACGGGTGACGCCATCTATGTCTTCAGCGAGCGTGATCTCCTTCTGGTGGGGCGCTTCCTCCTCCTTGATCACCTCGACTTCGGGCTTGGCTTCCTCCTCGACGGCGGCGTCCGCCGTCGTCTCGGCGACGGCGGGCGCGGCGGCGTCTTCGGCAAAGCCTTGACCCTCCGCGGCGCTTCGGAGGTTGTCGATGGGATCTTCGGCGGCGGAGGCGGCGGCCTCGGTCTCAGCCTTGGCCTTCTCCTCGGCTTCCTCCTTGGCGGCGGCTTCTTGCGCCTCCTTCATGAGGGCGGCGAGTTCCTCGGCGGCGGCTTCCGCCTTGGCCTTGGTGACGTCTTGCACGAGCGGCGTGACGACGGCTTGGTTGTAGAAGATCATCTTACGGATTTCCTTCATGGAGTCGGTCTTGTTTCTAATGGACTTGGACGTGCGGATGAAGCCGTTGAATTGCTTGCGAGCCTCCGCGCCGAGAATCTTGAGCGCGGTTTCGTCGTCGATGCGAACGGCGGCCTTGGCGTTCTTGCAACGATCGCGAAGAGCCGGGGTGAAGGATTCGGTCGGCACGTTGAGCGCAGAGCGAACGGCGGCGCGGTACACTTCACCGCAGATTTCAAAGTGAAGCTTCTCGACGACACCCTTCGGCACGCAGAGAATCTTACGAATGCGACCCAACGCCTCGACGTCGGCGTCTTCGAGCTTCTTGGTGGCAGAGATGATGGATTCGAGCTTGGTGCGGTAGTTTTCTTCGTGAATGCCCGCGGCGACTTCCGGCGGGAAACGAAGACCCTCGCACAACCCTTGAAGCACCTTGGCCGGAGATTCGGCGTTGTCGAGGGAGCCGCTTCTCACCGCGTCGCGAAGCGCCAAGCGGTAGGCGCTCGTCGACGAGGCGAGGATAATGTCATCAGCCTCCTTGTTACCCATGCCGAAGACGAGACGAAGCTTGCCGAGGTTGTCGCTCAACGCGGCGGAGAACGTGAAACCCTTGATGCCTTCCTCGAGGTAGGTGGTGAAAACCTCCTTGAGTTCGCTCATCTTGGATTCAAAGTCGCCGCCGAACAACGTCACCGGACCGACGCCCGGGAACGAGCCTTGGGCAGCCTCGAGCTTGGCGTTGTAGCCCAAGACGTCTTCGATATTCTTGCAGATGGTGGCGACATCGCGCGCGCTGCCGCGCTCCTTGCACAACGCGATCGTCGCGTTGACGATTTCCGCGACGTGCGCCGTGGCGAGATCTTGCGCGATTTCACCCGCGGCGTCGTCGTCCAAGTTGAGCGACGCCTTGTACTCAGCCGCTTGCGCGATGGCCGCGGCGTCGACGTTTGCGATCGCGTTGGACGCCGTCATGGTCGTGCGCAAGAGTTGGCTCGCGTTGTCTCTGTTCGCCAAGTCAACTTGGGCGTCCGAGACGCGAAAGACGCGCTTCCACGGGAGCAAAAAGCGCGCCTGCTCCTCGCCAAAGGTTTGCGTGGAGATGAAGACGAGCTTTTGGAACTCCTTGCGCGATTCCAAGTCGGTGTCTTTATCCGTCGATCCGAGCTCGATGCGCTTTCTGAACAATCGACGACCAGCCTCCAAGTGCGCCTGCGCCGCGGAGGCGTCGTCGATGCCGAGCGTCTGACGAAACTGCGCCAACGCCGCCGCCTCCCATCCTTGCACCGGATCCATGCCTTGCGGCACGAGAGACATGAGATAGACGTCGTACAATCCAGTCATTTGCGTCGAGCACGCTTGACCGAGGTTGGCGATGCCAAACTGCGCACCGACCGCCGCCACTTCCTCAGCCGTCACGCTCAGCGGATCTCGCCCTCGCAGCGCGTTCCACAGCGTCTTCGGCGCCGCCGTGTACCGCTTCTTATCCGCTCGCGACACCGCATACGCCGCGCCACCACCGGCGACCGCCGTCAACACAACCTTCGCCCCACCTCGCACGCTCACCGGCATCGCACCACCGACCGCGTTCCCGATCGCCGCGCTCGCCGCGACGACGGCGCCGTACGCCCCCAGACGCGCCGGCGTCGGCAACGCCGCCAACTGCTTCTCCACGCCGTCGAGTTCTTGTTCAAACCCGAACGGGCTCTCGCGTCCCTACATCACGCGCGTTTGTACGCATCCGTCAGTCACACATCTCACATCTCACGTCATCGCGTCGCGATCCATCGACGCTCGCGACGTCGCCGCAAACCCGCCCCCTATCCACACCACAGGGTTTCGAGCGCGCCGCATCGCGATGCGCACCTCGGGTACGCGACCACCGCTCGCTCGCACGCGCGCGACGCGCACGCGCGCGCACGCGCGACGGATCGGTATCGACGAAAATCGTCGCATCGACACCCTCGTCGACACCGTCGTCGTCGACGACGTGGTCGTCGTCGTCGGTCGCATCATCGTCCTCGCGAGCCTCGCGCGCGCGCTCGCGCCGCGTCTCTCGTCTCGTCCGACGCGACGCGACGCGAAACGACCGAACCGACGACCGATGGACGGACGAGGAAGAAACGCGTCTGTCTGTCACCCGTCCGAGCGAACGACTCGCAGTCGTCGTGTGACGTCGCGTCGCGTCCTCGAAGGCTCGATTCCGACGCACCCGCGCCCGACGGCGCCGGTCGCCGTCGTCCGACCCCCGCGCGTCGCTGTCGCGTGATGGACGTAAGGTACACTAAGTATGGGGTCCCCGTACGTACGTAGTGTGTGGAGAATATCTCCATCCCCACGAGAATATATGGCGGCGCACGTCCTCGATCATTTCATCGATCGCGTATTTCATCGATCGAGTACGTCCTCGATCGCGTATTTCATCAATCATTTCATCGATCATTTCATCGATCGACAAGACGTTCTCGATCGACGAGACGGGACGATCGCGAGAACGCGACGACGACGATACGATGATGATGACGACGACGACGGCGACGACGACCGTGTCGACGACGACTCGACGTGGATACCGACGACGACGCGCGCGAACGATGATGACGCCGACGCGGGCGTCGATTGGGGACGAGACGTCGCGCGAAGGATTCGATCTCGGTCGACTCGCGCGCGTGTTGAAGAAGAAGACGGCGATGGATTTGGAGCGCGTGTTTAAGGGGACGTCCAAGACGAGAGAGAAATTATCGGCGGTGAACGATGTGTTGGCGCTGTGGCGAATGGATGATTTCGAGGAGGCGTTGGAGGAATTGGAGGAGACTCTGATCGGGGTTGATTTCGGACCGAGCGTCGCGCTCGCGGCGACGGACGCCGTTCGCGCGCGCGTGGAACGAGGGGAGTGTTCGAGCGGGAAGGATGTGCGAAAGGCGTTGAAGGAGGCCATCGTGGATATTTTGAACGCGGCGGGTGATTCGACGTCGATCGGGTTGAATGAGACGGAGGGTGAGCCGAGCGTGGTGTTGGTGGTGGGCGTCAACGGCGGCGGAAAGACGACGACGCTCGGTAAGCTGAGTCATAGGTTCGCGCAGAGCGGGGCCAAGGTGATGATGGTACCGGGAGATACGTTTCGAGCGGCGGCGGCGGAACAATTGGCGACGTGGGCGGAGCGCACGGGGGCGGTGATGAGCGATTCGCCGCCGAATACGAAGCCCGGCGCGGTGTGTTTCAAGGCGGTGGACGAGGCGTGCGCGCGGGGCGACGTCGACGTCGTCTTGGCGGACACGTCTGGGAGGTTGCACAACAACTCGCAGCTCATGGATGAATTGGTGGGTGTGAAGAAATCGATCACGAAGCGTATGCCGAGCGCGCCGCACGAGGTGTTGCTCGTCTTGGACGGTACCACGGGGTTAAACATGCTCAACCAGGCGCGCGTCTTCGGCGAGGCGGTGGGCGTGACGGGGATCATTTTGACCAAACTCGACGGCACCGCGCGCGGTGGCGCCGTCGTGAGCGTGGTGAACGAACTCGGAATTCCGGTCAAGTTTGTCGGCGTCGGCGAGGGGATGGAAGATTTGCAATCCTTTGATCCCGTGAGCTTCGTCGACGCGTTATTCCCGGAGGAGGACGAGTGATTCTTTTTGTTTGGAATTTTTTACATAATACATACTACCAACAGTGCGCACGAATGCTTCGCCGCGCCACCGCCGCTAAACAATACCACTACCGACTACCAACTTTGTCAAACACTTTGGACCGATGTTTCTGAACCGAACCGCCCCCAACAGACGCTCGGGGAGCTCGTCCTTCTCGCGAGATTCTATCCAAATCGCGACGTCCTCCTCGCTCTTCGCCGAGAGACTCGAAAACGAGGCGTATAAATACTTGGCCGACGCGTTGGACGCGCAGACGAGATCGCACTCGAAATATTTACCCTCGAACGGCGTCCCCGCGCCGTGATAAAAAAGCGTCCGCGCGCGCTTTCCCACGAGCACCGGTCGACTGGGAATAATTTTTCGCAAGAGCATCGGCGCCTTTAGAAATTTCGCGCACACCTTGATTCTCTCGCTCCTGTATTCGTCGTCGCCGTCGATGAAAAACCGTCGCAATATCCTCGCGAATGCCTCGTCGTCTTCGTTCTCGCACGCGCGCTCGACGCGCGCGACGACTTCTTCTCTCGTCGTCGCTGGCGACTTTTCTTTGTCCTCGTCCTCGTCCTCGTCTCGGTCGTCGTTCAATTGAAAATAACACACCAATCCCGCACCGTCGGGGTTAACAAACTGAAACGCAAACGTCCACGGCATGTCGCGCTCTTCTTTTCGCGCCCTGACGCACTCGCGCTGAAACCAACTCTCTGAAAACCTCCCGCACGCGTCTCGCGTCGCGTCGCCGTCGAGCGCCGAGCCGTCAAACAAGTCAACGTGTCGCAGCGCGAACAGCGCCTTACGTCGCGGATGCGCCTTGACGCCGTCGTCCAGGTACATCTTCGCGCGCACGTCGAGCCACGCGCACGCCGTCTCCGTCCAGTGCGCGTGCGTGGGCGAGCGGAACGCGCGAAACGAGTCTCGAAAAGATGCGTACGCATCGTGAAAGACGTCGAGCGAACGTCGTCGTTCGGCGTGCGTCGCCGGCGCGCGACGCGAGGAAACATCGGTGTCGCGTTTGCCGGCGTCGCGCGAGTCATCGCGCGACGAAGAACACGCGCATCCCATGACGGGACGCGCGCGAGTGTGGGACGCGCGGCGAGCGGCGCGCCGGCGCGCGGCGGGACGCCGACGACCCGACGACCCGACGAGTCGCTCGTCGCGAGCGGTGATGTCTCGAGCGCGCGAACGCGAGCGAACGGTCGCTTCTTGTCGCGCGTGAGTTGTGGGGGGACGACGCGAGGGGATGAATGCATGGAAAATGAAATAATCTTCACTGAATTGCAACTGCACGGAAAATTAGTTGGCGGCGGCAACCAAGGCTTCGACGGTGATGCCGAATTCACGGTACAAGATCGGAGCCGGCGCGGAAGCACCGAAGTCATCGCGGCCGATGGACTTGCCAGCGTACTTGGCCCAGCCGAAGGTGGAGCCAGCTTCGACGGAGACAGTCTTGGAGTGCATGGCGGCCGGCAAGATGGATTCTCTGTAGGCGGCCGTTTGGCGCTCGAAGGCTTCCCAGCACGGCATGGAGACAACACGCACCTTCTTACCCTTGGCGGCGAGCTCTTCACCAGCCTTGACCGCGAGCTCGAGTTCGGTACCGGTACCGATGAGGATGCAGTCGCAAGCTTCACCGGCGGCGGCGCCGGCGACGACGTACGCACCCTTGGCGGCGCCCTCCATGGAGGTACCCGCAAGGTTCGGCACGACTTGACGAGAGAGCGCCAAGGTGGACGGGGCACCGTTCATGGAGTTCTCGACAGCCATCTTGTAGCAACCGGCGGTTTCGTTACCGTCAGCCGGGCGCATCATGTCCATACCCGGCATGGCGCGGAAGGACGCGAGGTGCTCGATCGGCTGGTGAGTCGGGCCATCCTCACCGACGCCAATGGAATCGTGCGTCATGACGAAGATGGTACCGGCTTGGGAGAGCGCGGCGATGCGCATGGCGCAACGCATGTAATCGGAGAAGATGAAGAAGGTCGCGCAGTACGGGATGATACCCGGGGAGTGGAGCTTCATACCGTTGGCGATGGCGCCCATACCGTGCTCGCGGACGCCGAAGCGAACGTTGCGCTCAGCCGGGGTGTCCTTTTGGAAGTCACCGAATTGCTTCATCAACGTCATGTTGGACGGAGCAAGATCGGCGGAGCCACCGATGAAACCCGGGATGGCACCACCGAGGGCGTTGAGCATGGTTTGGGAGTGGATGCGCGTGGCGACGCCCTTGTCCTCCGGGGTGAAGGTCGGGAGAGACTTTTCCCAGCCAGCCGGCAACTTGCCAGTCATGATGGACTCGAACTCAGCGGCATCTTCCGGGTACTTGGACTTGTAGGTTTCCCACTTGGCGTTCCATTCCTTCTCGGCGGCGGTGCCCTTTTCGGAGCAGTCCATGTACGCCTTGACGGCTTCCGGAACTTCAAACTCGCCGTACTTCCACTTCAAGTTTTCACGAGTGGCGGCGGTTTCATCCTTACCGAGCGGCGCGCCGTGCACGTCGTGGGTGTTGGACTTGTTCGGGGAACCGTAACCGATCAAGGTGGTCACCTTGATGAGAGACGGGCGCGGATCAGCCTTGGCGGCGTTGACGGCGGCGCGGATGGAGTCGACGTCGGTGTTACCGTTCTCGACGTGTTGCGTGTGCCAGCCGTACGCGTTGAAGCGCGCGACGACGTCTTCCGTGAAGGAGATATCGGTGTGGCCATCGATGGAGATGTGGTTGTCATCGTAGAAGACGATCAACTTACCGAGACCCCAGTGACCCGCGAGGGACGCGCCTTCGCCGGACATGCCCTCCATGTTGCACCCGTCGCCCATGATGCAGTACGTGTAGTGGTCGACAATCTCGCAGTCCGGCTTGTTGAAGCGACCGGCGAGGTGCTTTTCAATCATGGCCAAACCGACGGCGTTGCAAATACCCATACCGAGCGGACCCGTGGTGACTTCGATGCCCTCGGTGATGAAGTTCTCCGGGTGACCCGGGGTCTTGGACTCCCACTGACGGAATTGCTTGATGTCTTCGATCTACGCGAGGGCAAACAAAAAGTAACGCGTCGTCAGTCGTTCGTTCGTTCGAGTCACACACGCATCTCTTCCTCTCTTTTCCTCTCCCACCGTGCGTTCGCTCCCACGCGAACATCTCCCCCCTACGACGGATACAACGCGGCGTCTCCGCGCGCCCAAAGCCTTCGAGGGCTTATCTTATCTTTCCGAGACCACGTCGTCATCCGAGTGATGACGATGAGGATGATGACGCGCGCGAACATGGGATTCGAACACGCACCGACACGCTCGGGTACCCGGTCAAGTGCATCAAAGAGTACTGCAACATGCACCCGTGGCCGGCGGACAAGACGAAACGATCGCGGTTGAACCACTTGGTGTTTTGCGGGTTGTGCGTCATCGCTTCGCGGAAAATGACATAGCCCATCGGGGCGCATCCCATCGGAAGACCCGGGTGACCGGAGTTGGACTTGTTGATGGCGTCGATGGCCAAGAAACGCACGGAGTTAATCGCATCGTCGATCGTGTCCTTGGCGACGCCCGCGGGGGCGGCGACGGCGGACGCGCGGACGACGGTGGACGCCTTGGAGGATCGGGAAGAAACCTTGCGCGCGTGAACCTTGGCGCGAAGGGCGAGCGCGGCCGTGGAGTGAGCGGCGGCGGCGGACATCGTGCGTGAGGTGTGCGAAAGAAAGACTTTTTTGTGTGTTTGAAAAAAGTCCTCGCGCGACCGTGCGGGGAAGTGGCGAGGCGCCGGGGAGGGGCGGGCGAGCGATCCGATCGGCGTCTCGGCCTCGCGCGATCGTCGAGGCGGCTCCACCGTTCATCCGTGTGTCCGAACGCGTGTGGAAACTCTTAGGTGTTTGGGTGTGTTGTATACGTGTGTGCATCTGGGGAAAATGTTTGGTTTTCGTGACACGTATTGTGTGGTCTAAACGTCTAATGTAGGAAGAAAATAATATGACTATCATCGGCCGAAAGGGAAGGTCCAAAAGCGACGACGGCGCTCATCGCCAGCCGCGGCGGCGGGGGAGTAGGCATCGCGCGCGGCGTCGCGTTTCATGAAGAATTTGAAACTGGAATATTTCGGTTCCCAGTTCAACGTTCGACGCGTGAAGTCGTTGGACATGACGCGACCTCGAGGACCGTCGGTTTGGGTAAACTCGGGAACGGCGGCGTCGGCGTCGTACGCGCCGCTGTCGACGGCGAGACGAGCGATCGCTTCGCGCGTCACGGGAACGCCGTCGGTGCCGAGAAACACGGTGGATTTGGTGTGGGACGTGAGGGCGGCGATGCAGAGCTCGGCGGCGTCTTCGTAGTGAATCAAATTCACCAACGCGTCGGCGCGGGAATCGAGCCGAGGCGTCTTGATAAAGTACTTGTGCGCCCCACGTTGCGAGTGGTACAGCCCGGCTAATCGGCACACCACTCCACCGGCGTCGAGCACAACTTTTTCTGCGTTCAGCAGACGATCGACTCGCGGACTCTCTCCCAGAGCGTACACTTCGCTCGTCTCGTCGCACTCCGCGCCGTCTTCGTTCTTGTACACGGCGCTCGAGCTCGTAAAGACAAAGGTGCCGCGTCCGTTCCAGTACTTGAGCGCGTCGCGAACTTCTCCCGGGTAATCCTCGCTTCCGCTCGGCGGCGCGCAGAAGATGACGTAGGCGAACGACCTCCCCGCGCTTGGATCATCGCTCGGAAAATTCTTCGTACGCGGCGTCACGCCGGCGAGACGCAACGTCTCGTGCGCGTTGTCCGTGTTCGTTTGTCCCACGACGACGGCGCTCGGGTACCGCTCCAACCACTGCCTCGCGATGCGCGAGCCGAGCACTCCCGGTCCGACGATGAGCACGTCGCGATCGTGCGCGCTCACGCTCGCGTCGGACGTCGACGGGGACGCCCCCGCCGCCGGTCGGTGCGCTTTCGCGCTCCGTCGGGATTTCGTCCCGGGTGCGGACGCGCGGAGGCGCGACGCGGACGTTTGGGCGCGCGCAAAAGTCGACATGGCGCGTGTTTCTCGATGCGCGTCGACGTCGACGAGAGTTCGCGTCGTCCACGCGCGTTGGTGTGTGTAAATGCGAGACGGGAGGGGGTCCCTCTGGGGACGACGACTGAAAAGCGGCGGCTGCGATGTTTTACAACATACCGAACTCGGACGAGCCGAGTCCTGAGCGTCACGCGAGCGTGCGTTTCCGAACGCCGTGACTACTATTCTGTTTTAGGCTCTCGATCGAGAGGAAGCGCGAATTCACGGTGAATTGATGATTGCGAGCTTTTCGACGCGAGACCAAAGCTCCCGGCGCGCTTTTTCGTCGGCGACGTGACGCGCTTGGTCCTCGAGCCATCGCTTGTGACACTGTTCGAAGAGCTCGGGATCCATCTCTTGGAGCATTTTGCGGACGTTGATCGTCAATCCACCCACGACCGGATTCCAGTGTCCCATGGTGTTCTTTTCGAGAGCGCCGAAGCACACCGGGAGCAACACCTGGCGATGCTGCGCCACGAGGTTGACGATGTAATCATTATTCCAGAGGAACAACGCCCGCTCGGCGACCTGGAAGTGGGTGGAATTGATGCACTGGGATATTTGTTTGAACATGGGCACCATGACGTTGGCGAATTGCGCGCTCTGCGTCAACTCCAAGACCTCCTCCAGCTCTCCCAGTATGAGCACTTCTTTTTGCGAATTCGTGACGGGCCAGTACTTTAACAAACCTCGAATGACGACGTCGGCCATGTGCGGATCCTTCTCCACGAATTGCGTCACGCAGTACACAAGCTGCGAGTGATACATTCCCACGCACTTTGGTTTGTGCAGTGGAAGCAACGCGCGCTTCAAGAAGGTTTTGTGTTCCTCCTTGAGCGGAAGCGCGAAACCGTTGATGATTGAACCGAGAATCTCGAGCAATTCCGCGATGCCGTTGTGCTTTTCCGTCTCGTAAATGAATCGAAAGAAGGTGTTGTTTATCGCCTGTCGAATGAAGGGTCGATGCACCATGAATTTACCGTAGATTCTGTGTAAAATCGTCTTCAGGTAGTCGCGCTCTCTCGGATCTTCGCTGTCAAACAACTCGAGCAATCTGAGGACAAAGGATTGATCGATGTACGCCTTGTTATTCTTTATATCGATATCGTTGGCGACGATGTATCGCAAAAGAAATTCGTAGACAATCTGTAAGTGCGGCCACGACGGTTCGAGCTTGGTGTCTTCCTCTTCGGGATCGAACACGGCTGCGTTCGACACGCCCGTTTGCTCTGAACTCGACGGCGGAAGCGTGCGAAACAAGTTTTGCGCCAACATGACGTTGACGTGCTCCACCACCTGCTCGTTGAATCGACCCGTGCCTTGATTGACGTAGTCCACTAATTCAATCAACGTCTGACGCTTGATTTCCTTCTCCCTCGTGAAACTCGACGCGTCCGTGAAATCGAAACAAAACGAACACAGCTGCAACTTGTTCACAAAGAGCGCCTGCCGCTCCTTCACCGACACGTCCCTGAACAACAATAACGGCTTCTTCTTATCATACATCGTCTCCATTCGAGGCATCTTTTTCGTCCCTCTTCCCCTCCCACCACTCCTCGACCCCTCCGCGTCCGCTCGAAACGAACTCAACGCGCGAAACCCCCCGCCCGCCGCGCTCGCCGCCGCGTCCGCCACTCTATGCAACACGCCGCCCCCGCTCGCCCCGTTCGTCATCGTCGTCGACCCGTTCGTCGTCGTCGACGACGACGACGACGGATCGCTCTCACCCTCCTCTCGACGTCGTCCACCGCGACCATCACCGCTCGAACCCTGCGTCGTCGACGCCCCGACGCCCCGACGCCCGATCCCGCTCAACTGCTTCTTCACGTTTTTCAACATTAGCGTCCAATCCGATCCTTCGTCTCGTCCACCGTCACCACCGCCTCGTCTCCCGGCGTCACCGACCGAGCGAACGATCGACACACCACCGCGCGTCTTTTTCCCTCCTACGCGTCTTCCCCGACCGTCCCCTCTCGCTCTCGCGCGCGCGCCACCCTCGACCGATCGAATGAATGAAATGAATCGAGCGCACTTCGAGCGCGTCTCTCGATCGACGCACGTCCACGACCTCGATCCGACGCACGACGCCGACGCACGACGCACGACACGACGCGTCCGTCTCGACGGAAGCGAGCAAACGATCCGTCCGTCCGTCCGTCTCTCGCGTCGCCACGTCACGCGCCATCGCGCCATCGCTCCATCAATCCGCCAACCGACGACCGGGGGCGGTCGGCACCGACATCTCGATGGTCTGTGTACGTCCATGTATGGTGTTTTTTAATCAATCGACGATGGACGCGACGCGACGCGAACCGCCTCGATCGATCGATCGACCGATGGCGTGCGTGAGCGTTCGTGACTCGTCGTCGTGTGCGCGTGTGCGCGCATCGACAGACGACGACGCGCGAGCGATCGATCGAGCGAGCGAGCGAGCGAGCGAGCGAGCGAGGCGTGATCTCGTGGAGTGTCCGTCGTATCGTCGTTCGGTCGTCGTCGTCGCGCGCGATGGCGACGTGTGAGGGTGAAGACGACGACGCGTTGACGTCCGAGGCGTCGTCGTGGGATATTTTAAGCGCGTGGGTTGGGGATGACGATGGATCGAAACGTCCCGTCGCGCGCGGTGGGTCGCGGGAGGACGTCGTGGACGAAGCGTTCGATGCGTTCGATGACGAGGCGTTTTGGAACGGTGTCGGTGGTCGACGTGTGGGGACGATGGAGGTGGAGGCGATGGAGGAGGAGGTGGAGGCGAGACGACGACGAAGACGCGCGGGAGACGAGGAGACGAGGAGACGACGACGCGGAGGTGTGCGACGGTTCGAGCGCGCGTTGGCGGCGTGCGAAGCGTCGATCGAGGCTTTGTGTGGTGGAGCGGTGGTGGACGCGTCGGTGGCGATGGATGCGTCGTTGAGCGCGCCGATGCGTCGTCCGACGACGGGGGCGGCGACGCCGAGACGTCGAGAGACGGCGGGGAGAGGAGAGTATCGATTGGTGGTGGAGTCGAGCGTGGAGAAATTGGAGGATGGGATGCGATGGAGAAAGTATGGAAATAAGATGTTGAGCGGCCAGAGGCATCCGAGGGGGTATTACAAGTGCACGACGGTGCCGAAGACTGTGAAATTTCACAAGCAAGTCGAGAGGATGTCGAGCGGCGTTGGCGACGCGGAGGAGCGATACTTGATCGTGTATTACGGCGATCGAGACATATTGGACGCGTTAGAGCTACGATTATTACAATCATCGCGTGGAACCGCAAAAATCGGTTCGATTATCCCGACGAGGCGATGACGACGACGACGACGACGATGACGTGCGCGCGTCGACGCGCCGATGAAAAAGATTTGAATATAGAATCGGATTAGTTTCAACTACAAATCAATGGAGTAAAGAAAGCTGAGTAGTGTCTACCAACGCCCGCTTCCGCTTCCTCTCGACGGCGGGCGGTCGTCGCGTCGCGGAGGACGGTACTTGCCGTCATCGGGGGCGCCGCGCGACGGCGGACGGTCGTCCGATCTCGACGGCGGACGATCGCCGAAACCGCCGCCACCGCCGCGTTCCCATCTACCGCTAGACGGACGATCGCCGAAGCCACCGCCGCGTCGATCGTCATCGAATCCTCCGCCACGACGCGGTTCGTATCGGTCACCGCCTCTAGACGGCTCCCACCGACCTCCGCCGCGGTCGCCCTCGCGATCCCGATCGACCGGTCGGCGATCGCCAAACGCGCTCCCGGCAAAGGCGCCCCAGCGATCGTTCGAATCGCGAGCCGGAGGCGCTTCGCGCGAGCGTCTCGCCGCCTCTTCTTCCTCTTGTTGACGGCGTTGTTCCGCTTGTTCCATGCGATCCTTTTCGCGCTTCTCGTGCTTCACGGCGGCTTCGATGTCTTGGAGACGCTTGATGTAATCCTTCTTCGCTTGGAGCAATCGTTCAGCCTCCTTGTGCTTCTTCATTTGCTCGAGCTTTCTCGCGCGTTCCTGCTCCATCGCGGCGAATTCTTCGGCGCGACGAAGCATGATGCCGCGAGCGAACTCGGCGCGCGGACCGTCCATTCTCATCAAGCGTTGCTTCTCGGCGTTTTCAGTCTCCCACTTGGCTCGGTGCTTGGCCGCCATGGCAACTTGCTGCTCGGCGTGGTACTTCTCGTCATCCACGGAGCGTTCGTTGTAAGACTTTTCGATGAGCGGAATGCTCTCTTCGCGCTTGGCGCGCTCCAAGTGATCCATGCGCTTGGCGAGGGCGTTGAGCTTGCGCTCTTGCTCTTGGCGAGCCTTGATTTGCTCTTGGATAGCGTCTTGCATGATGGCGCGCTTGTCGAGGACGACGCCTTCGGCGATGGTTGTCGGCGCCTTCTTGCCCGCACGCTTGGCTTGTTCGGCGAGCAATTCGAGCGCTTCTTGTTTCTCCTTTTCTTCCATCTCCGCACGGATTCTAGCCTCTTCACGAGCGCGCGCCTCTTGTTCGAGACGCTTGGCTTCGTTTTCTTCGTGTTGACGCTGAGCGGCGGCGCGCTTCTCTTCCTCTTCCTTTTCTTGTTCGGCGGCTTCGCGCTCGGCTTCTTCCTTGCGGCGCTCGATGACCACCTTACGTGCCAAGGCGCGCTTGTGCTCAGCCTCGATCGCCGCACGCAATTCGGCACCGAGGGCGCGCGCGCCGGCGTCGGCGGGCGTCTTTGGCGCAAGCTTGCTCATGCCCTCTTGCAAGAGACGAGCGGCGCGAGAGAGGTGCTTCTTGACGAATCCAGTCTCGAGACGATCGCCGACAAAGTTCAACGAACCAGTCTCGTGATCAATCTTGACGGAGATGTACTCGCTGCGAATCGCCTGCACGAGAATGCGTTCGACCTCGTGGTACGGCATGAACGGCACGGAGGACCTGAGCGAGTCAATCTTCATGGTTTCGAAAACCTTGGACTGCTGGTGCACCATGCGCACGATGCCGAGGGATCTGAGGCGCGGTAAGAACGAGTTGAAGTTGAACGAAGACACCGGAGAGGCTTCGCTCACTTCAATCGTGGTGCCTTGAAGAGTGTTGAACAACACGTCGGCGCGTTTGCACAAATCGAGAGGGGCGAAGCTTTGCTCCATGAGAGCGTATAAACGCTTGACATCGTCGTCCACCTTGCTCAACAAGCCACTGCGCTTGATGTCGACGACCAAAGACTCGCGGGAGAGCGCATCGCCGCCGCCGCGGGTGCTGTGGTAGCCGAGAAGGCTCGCCATGCGGTTGTCGCGATCCGTTTGTTGGTCGGAATCCACGGCGCCGAACGCAGACTTTTCCTTGTACGGCGTGATGCACATGGTCGCCAGAACGACACCGGACGCCAACGCGCGCTCGTCTTCCGGAGTCAAGCTGCGGTTGTACATCTTGCTCACGGTGTACAACTTCATCCACGCGTAGGCGGCGTGGAGGTAGTTTTTCCCAATCCAGAAAATTTCCGTGAGCTTGGCAAAGTACAGCGCCATCATCTGCGGCTTGGGCGATCGGCGCAGCATGAGCATCAAACCGTGAATGTCTTCCACGGAACGGAACGCCTCTTGCCACATCTCGAGCGTCGTCGCCGCCTTGAGCTGTTCGAAGCGCACCTCCATATAGAGGCTCTGCGTCTCGGGAAGCGTCAAATCCGGGCGGTCGCGCATATCCTTGTACTTGATCATGTTGTTCAAGTGCGTTCGAAGCAAGTCGCACACCCGTCTGAACTCGGTCGTTCTCTTGTGCTTGAGGCAAAACTTGAACGCATCCTTGACAACCTTGGCGTAGAGCGCCTCGAGCTTGTTGTTGTTGCGCAAAATATCGAGCAAGTTGCGATAGGTGTCCCACAAAAACTTAAACCACGGGGTCACCGTCTCCTTCTCCGTCGCCTCGTTTTCCGCATCCGTTTGGTACGCCTTCATCAACAACGCCTCCGGAGTAAACGCAGCGTCGAGATCGACGCCCGAATCGAGAGTCGAACCAAACTCCTCCTGCGCCTTTTCCGCCCGTTCCGTCGCCAATCGCAGGTACCGCGTCACCACCTCCTCGAGCGACTGCACGTTGATCAACAAACACGCGTTCCTGTACTGCATCAAACCGTCCTTGCACAACCGTCCCTTTTTCAACTCGACGCACAATTCCACATACTTGAACATGACATCCTCCAACGGTTTCGTCCATTGTCGATTCCTTCGACTCGTGACGATCTCGTGCAGCGCCTGCAGCGCCGCCTGCGTCTGCCCGACGTTGATCAACTCCTCCTACGCGCGCGCCAAACGCGACGATTCGCTCGATTCGTCAGTCATTCACCCACACACACACATCTCCACCGTTTCTTTCCCCCACCCACGCCCTTCTTTCGTCCACGCATCCACCGCGCGCGTCCAATCCTTTAAAAACCTCCATCGCGACATCACCATCACCATCACCGCGCGCGCGTCACCGGTCGTCGTCCATCCTCTCGCGCGCACGCACCGCTCGTTTGATGGCATTCTCCGGACGCGCAAAGTTCCCTCCACCGTATCTCGACATCGCCACCGACCGTAGCGACGCGCACACGTCGCTCGCGCGCGACGACCGCGCGTCGACAAAGGCGGCGTGCGACGACGAGGGCGAGGCCTATGGGGAGGGTCGTCCGCGCGTCCGAGTTTTATGCGTTTGTGCGCCTCGTGTGTCTTCATGGGCGATATAGAGACGCGTGTATGAGATTATGAGATCGGGTCTCGGGACGCGCGGGTGTTCTTTTTCATGAAAAGTTGGACACTCGGATCACGTTCGAGTATTGTTTAGTAGTATGAGTGTCATGGGGATGTATCTCCAGTCGGCCGTTGCGGAGACCGACCGCTGGTCTGGGCGACGCGCGCGAGACGACGACGCGCGCGCGCGCGAGACGACGACGCGCGCGCGCGCGCGAGGCGCGAGACGATCGCGCGAGGCGTCGAGAGGGTGGAGGAACTATTTCTTCGACGCCCGGGCGCGCGGGCGAGAGAGAGAGGACGCGTTCGGGGGTGATTTTTGCGCGTTTCTTCCACTCGGCGATAATTAATTTAATAAAGTACGTCGCGTCGTGATCCCCTCTCGGGATGGCGACGCCCGGGTCGATGGAAGAGGATGAAGACGCGTGGGCGAAGGTGGTCGAGGTGGCGTTCAGTCGACGGATGAGCGAGGTGGACGATGACGAGGCGGACGCAGAGGCGGAGGCGCACGAGACGCGGAGGCACTCGAGCGTCGCTGTCGACGCGAGGACGCGGACGGTGGAGGCGGGGAAACCGCCGAGGTGGGATAGAGTGAACGAAAAGAGTGTCGTTGGACGTGCGGGTGAGGCGTACGCGAGAGATGGGACGAGTGAAGCGGCGATGACGACGTGGACGACGCGGACGCCGGCGGGGGCGAGAGAGCGTTCGTATTCGCACTGCGACGGCGACGACAACGGACCGTTCACGGGGTTTGAATTACCGGGAAAGTCCGCGGAGGAGTCTAAGCGGGAGAAGCGGATACAGGCGAATCGATTATCTGCGGCAAAATCGAGGATGAAGAAGATGCAGCGAGTGGCTGAGTTGGAGCGCGCGTGCGAGGCAAAGGCGGCGAGCGTAAACGCGCTGAGACAGTCGGTGAACGAACTTCGTCGAGAATACGAAGAATTGCGCACCAAAAATACCGTGTTAAAATCCATCGTTCACGGCGACGCCGTCATCGGAAGCGACGGCGTCCCACCGATCTTTGTCGACGCCGCCACGCGCGGTGTGGACGAAGACGCCGCGCTCGCGTTTCGAGAGTTCGGCTTCATCGACGATTCCATGGCCGATTTATTCATCGGCGACCCGTCACAATTCGACGGCGCCGCATTTTTTGCATCGCCTCCGACGCATCACCGCTCGCGCGCGGATGTTGACATTCATCCGACGTGACTCTCGTCGTTGTAACAACAAAAGTGTACGCTTCTCAAACGCGACGGCTGCGAACCTCCCCACTCGACCGCGCGCGCGTCGTCGAGTCGAGGCGCCATGTCCGAGGTGGATAAGACGGAGGTGTACCTCCGGTACCTCCCACGATCGGCCACGGAGGCGGCGATACGCGAGATGCTCGCCGGGTGTGGGAAAATTACGCGCGTCTGGGTCGGCGTCGACCGCGAGACGAACGAGTGCAAGGGATACGCGTTTGTCAACTTTAGCAAGAATCGCGAGGCGCGCGAGTGCGTGATGCGCATGAACGAACATCCGAGGAATCATCTCGACGGGAAGCACGTGGTGTTTGAACACGCCAAGGCGTGGGACGGGCACGAGAAGAGACGGAATGCCGAGGCGAGCTCGAGCGGCGGCGGCGGCGGCGGCGGGAAACGGAAGGGCGCGACGGTGGGTGGATCGGACGGGAACGCGAACGGTGGATCGTCCGCGAACGGCACGCGCGAGGGTAAGATTCGCAAGAAACAGCGATCGAAGACTAGACTTGGCGCCAAGGCGAGGCAGAGGGCGAAAAAGCGAGCGGCGAAGGAAGCCGCGGCGGGCGGCGAGTGAACGCCGCCTGACGCCATCGTCCTCGCGTCGGCGACGTGTTTAATTTTGTATCATACATGATGATGTGGTAATATGCATCGATATTCACGCATCGATCGTCGCGTTCGTCGATCGGGTTACATCCGTCCTCGTCTCGTCTCGAACGAGCTCGACGCGCGCCTGACGAGCCACACATCGCGAAGCGCCCCCCCCCGGACGGACGCGCGAGAGCGCACGCTCGCGATGGGGATCCTAGAAAAGATCAAAGACATCGAGCTCGAGATGAGTCGCACGCAGAAGAACAAGGCGACGGAGGGACATCTCGGCATCTTAAAGTCCAAGCTCGCCAAGCTCCGAACCGAGCTTCTGAATCCACCCAAAGCAGCGGGGAGCGCGGGGGACGGATTCGACGTCGTCAAGTACGGTCACGGCCGCGTCGCGCTCATCGGTTTTCCATCCGTTGGTAAGTCGACGCTGTTGTCTCAACTCACCGGCACGGAGTCCGAGGCGGCTGCGTACGAGTTTACGACGCTGACGTGCATCCCCGGGGTGATTCATTACAACGACGCGAAGATACAGTTGTTGGATTTACCCGGTATCATCGAGGGTGCGAGCGAAGGGAAAGGACGAGGAAGACAGGTGATCGCGGTGGCGAAATCGAGCGATCTGATCTTGATGGTGTTGGACGCATGTAAGAGCGAGGCGGCGAACTCGAGATATGCGCACAAGGACATTTTGACGAGGGAGTTGGAGGCGTGCGGATTGCGATTGAATAAGCGACCGCCGTTGATTTACTGGAAAAGGAAAAAGGCGGGTGGGGTGCAGGTGAACAACACCGTTCCGGGAGGGTTGACGAAGATTGACGAGAAGACGGTGGTGCGAGTGTTGCAAGAGTATAAGATTCACCATGCCGAAATTTTGTTTCGAGAAGACTGCGACGTGGATCAGTTGATTGATGTTTTAGAAGGGAATAGAAAATACGTGCGATGTCTGTACGTGTACAACAAGGTGGACGCGCTGACGATCGAGGAGGTGAACACGCTGTCACGCCGTCCAGACTCGGTGTGCATCTCGTGTTACATGAATTTGGGCATGGAGTACTTGCTCAAACGCGTGTGGGACGCCATGGGTTTGGTGAGAGTGTATGCGAAAAAGATGGGCGAAAAGGTTGATTTAGAGGATCCGGTGGTGTTGAGTGATGCGCGCGGTGGCGTCACGGTCAAGCACTTTTGCGCGCAGCTTCACGCAGATTTGCCCAGGCAGCTCAAGTACGCCTTGGTCTGGGGCACGAGTCCGAAGCACTACGGCCAACGCGTCGGGTTGAAACACGGCTTGGAAGATGAGGACGTGGTGCAGATTGTGAAGAGCGATCGACATCACTACGAAGACGGCGTTGGACGTTTTAGCACGAAGAAGCGCAACGACCCGGCGCGAATTCAGGATAGAGTCAAGAAGGAAAAGCTCAAGACGTAGTTTGTTTACGCTTGTTGCAATAGTTCATCACGTAGAATCAAAAATCAAAATCAAAATCATCTATTGTACTGCCTTTTCAACGCGTACTCCTCTTCGGGCGACAGCGGCGAATGGCTCGGCCAACCGATATTGCGGCGGTTTCTTCCCGTCAAGGCTTCGGTCGTCTCTTGCAGCTGACTCGCGTCGTAATCCGCGCCTATGGTGTACACCGGATCTGTGAGGACGTCGACCTCTATCAAATCTTCAGCCTTGGTGAGAAGCTTGGCGCAATCCGGCGATAGATGGCGAAGGGTCAACGTTTTGCCCAGACTGCGGTACTTGTCCGCCAATTCATCGATGGCGACGAGCGCGGAGCTGTCCCACACCTTGCTTTGTGCAAAATCCAAGACCACTCGTTTGAGTGGTTCATTGCGAGGATCGAGCTTCTCGGTGAAGCTCTGCACCGAACCGAAGAAAAGAGGACCGGTGAGCTCACACAGAGCCTCCGAAGCATCGATTTCTGTGCGTGAGACATCGATGCGTTGCGACGATTTCCACGCAAAGCCGAGGGCGGATAACACGACACCGGCGAACACGGCGACGGCTAAATTCGTCGCCACCGTCACGCCGGTGACCAGGAACAAAACGACAGCGTCAGTCTTCGGAATCTTCTTTATACGAGAGAAGGACGTCCAATCGAAAATGTCGAGGACGAGGCAAAGCATGGTTCCCGTCAGGGCAGCCATGGGAATGCGCTCGATGAAAGATGCGCCGAAAGATACATAACTTAAAATCGCGAGCGCGCACGTCACACCCGCAATGCGCGTTCGACCGCCAGAGTTGACGTTGATCATGGACTGGCCTATCATCGCGCACCCACCCATGGCGCCGCAGACGCCGTTCACCAAGTTTCCGACGCCCTGCGCGATGCATTCGGTGTGCGTCGCCGTTCGCTTCTCAGTCACGTCGTCGACGAGTTGTTGCGTCAGCAAAGTCTCGATCAAACCCACCGCGGCGACGGACAACGCATACGGCGCGATGACTGTCAGGGTTTCCAAGCTCACGGGCACGTTCGGTAGATGCAACGAAGGCAACGCGCCGGAGACCGGTGCGACGTCTCCGACAGTTTTCGTCGCGATTTTCAACGAATTGGTGAGCGTCGCGCAAGACGCGATGGCCAACAACGGCGCGGGAACGCCCTTCGGCACAAAGGACAATTTCGGAATCGTCCGTATGAGCGCCATCGTGAACGCAGTCAGCGCGAGTGTGGTGCCGAGCGCGTTTCCAGATAATCCAGCGAACGTTTCCAACTGTGACATTCCGATGACGATTGCTAAACCATTAACAAAACCAATCATGCACGGTTGCGGCACCAGTCTGATAAACTTGCCGAGTCGCATCGCCCCGCACGCCACCTGAATCACCCCCACGAGCAACACCGCGGCGAAGAGATACTCGACGCCGTGACTCGCCACGAGCGGCGCGAACACCACTGCCGTCGCCCCGGCGGCTCCAGAGATGACCCCCGGCTGCGCGCCCAACAACGCAGTCGCCAAACCCATGAGCGCCGCCGCGTGCAGCCCGACGATCGGCGACACGCCGGCGACGAACGTGAACGCCAGGGATTCGGGCACCATGGCGAGCGATACCGTCAATCCGCTCAATACCTGCGTCAACGCCCCCGCCGCACCGCCGAGGCCGCCCGCCTCCGACGCGTCCCCGCTCGCGCTCGCGCTCGCGCTCGCCCGCACGACGCCATGGATTCGGGAACGACGACGAGGGACACCGCGCGTCTCGACCCACCCTCTCGCGTCGTCCTCGACGCCCACCGACGCCGCTCGCGCCCCCGTCGCGCGCGCCCGAACGACCAGAGATAACGGTCCGCCTCGCGCGCCTCGTCCGACGCGCGCGACGCCGCGTCCACCTCGCGCGCGCGACGCAGACGTCGACGACGTCACTACCAACGTCGCCGTCGCTCGTCCCGCGCGCGTCGCGCGCATGTCGCCCGAGAGAGACGCGCGTCTTCGTGTCCCGCGCGCGTCGGACGAGGCGCGCCTCGAGTTCGGGGAATCACATCGATTCGCGCGTGCGACCCGACGCGACGCGATCGCGACGACGCGCGCGCGACGAGACGGCGTGGAAAAATCACTCGCGCGAATCCCGTCCTCGTGCGCGACGACGCGACGCGCGACGACGCGACGATCGATGATTTTGAGGAAACCAGGACGCGAGGGGTCGTGATTCGTCATCCAGTCATCGAGTCCGCCGAGTCGACGAACTTCAAATCTTCTTCCAAACTCTCCACGACGTCGGCCGGTGGCGCGACGCCACACGGCGACGCCGGACGCGCGCCCGCGAGAGGACGCGCGCGCACGACATCGCGACGCCCCGTCATGCCGCCGGCCGACGACGTGGACGAACACATCGATCCTGAGGATGAAATCGCCTTCGAGGACGCCGACGCGGCCGACCGAGAGGCCAAGAGCGACGAGGACGGGAGCGATTACGGGAGCGACGAGGACTTTGACGCGACCGAGGTGCGTTAAAAATCGACGCGTGTGGGCGAACGCGCGCACGGACGCGCGCGATGGCGCGTCGAGGAAGGCGCGAGTGGGCGTTGATCTCGATCCGCGGGTTGACCTCGGGACGGGGCGTTTCGAAACGAGCGCCGGGCGCGGACGCGACGGCCGACGCGCGAGGTGTGATGCGTGAAGACTTTCGAGAGATGTACGCGAGAGTGTGAGACTGACGTGAACTGGTCGCGCGCGTAGGAGGCGTTGAAATCGCCGGGATCGAAGCAGGTGGCGCAGGCGGAGCGCGAGCGTCTGCGAGAGATCAAGCGGGAACAGGCGCGCGAGTTGGAACGAGTGCGTCAGGATCAGAACGCAGCAGTGGCGGGAGAGAATAAGTCTGGAAGATGGAAGTTTTTGTTGGCGCAGACGGAGGTGTTCGCGCACTTTTTGTCGGGAACAAAGGCGGCGAAGGAGGCGGCGAACAAGGGCAAGCGTGGCAGGAATAAGAGCCACGCCGCCGAGGAGGACGAGGACGCCGAGCTCGTGGAACACGCGGAAGATTACCAGGCGGTTCGTTTGACGTCGCAGCCGACGTGCATCACGGGTGGTAAGATGCGGGAGTACCAGCTCGCGGGTTTGAACTGGATGATTCGGTTGTTCGATCACGGCATCAACGGCATCTTGGCGGACGAGATGGGTCTCGGAAAGACGTTGCAGACGATTTCTTTGCTCGGATACCTGCACGAATACCGCGGCATCACCGGTCCGCACATGGTCGTCGTGCCGAAATCTACGCTCGGTAACTGGATGAACGAATTCAAGCGCTGGTGTCCGGTCATTCGCACGTTCAAGTTTCACGGAAACGCCGAGGAGCGCGAGGCGCAAAAGGCGCAATATTTGGTTCCGGGAGGTTTCGACGTGTGCGTGACGTCGTATGAAATGGTCATCAAGGAGAAGAACGCGTTAAAGAAGTTCCACTGGAGATACATCATCATTGATGAGGCGCATCGTTTGAAGAATGAGAACTCTCGTCTCTCTCTCGTGCTCAGAATGTTCAACACGAACAACCGCATGTTGATCACCGGTACGCCGCTTCAAAACAACCTTCACGAGCTTTGGGCGTTGCTCAACTTTTTGCTCCCCGAAGTCTTCGGCAGCGCGGGTCAGTTCGACGAATGGTTCTCGAACGTCGAGGAAGGCGAGGGTGGGTCCGACGCCGTCGTCTCGCAGCTTCACAAGGTGTTGCGACCCTTCTTGTTGCGTCGCCTCAAGACGGAGGTGGAGACTAGCCTTCCGCCGAAGAAGGAGACGATTCTGAAGATCGGCATGACGGAGATGCAAAAGACGTTTTACAAGCGCATCTTGCAAAAGGATATCGACATCGTCAACAGCGGTGCCGATCGATCTCGTCTTTTGAACATCGTCATGCAGCTTCGTAAGTGCTGCAACCACCCGTACTTGTTCCAAGGCGCCGAACCGGGTCCTCCGTACATCACCGGCGAACACCTCATCGAGTCCTCCGGTAAGCTCGCTCTGTTGGATAAACTCTTGCCAAGACTTCAGCAACGCGGTAGCCGCGTCTTGATTTTCTCCCAGATGACTCGTTTGCTCGACATTCTCGAAGATTACTTGATGTACAGAAGTTACCAGTACTGCCGCATCGACGGGAGCACCGACGGTTCGGTGCGAGAAGACCACATCGACGCTTTCAACAGGGAAGGTTCCGAGAAGTTCTGCTTCTTGCTTTCGACGCGCGCCGGTGGTTTGGGCATTAACCTCGCCACCGCGGACACCGTCATCATTTACGACAGCGATTGGAACCCGCAGATGGATCTTCAAGCGATGGATCGCGCGCACCGCATCGGTCAAAAGAAGGAGGTGCAAGTGTTCCGTTTCTGCACCGACGGTAGCGTCGAGGAGAAGGTTATCGAAAAGGCGTACAAGAAGCTCGCGCTCGATGCGCTCGTCATTCAACAGGGTCGTCTGCAAGAAAACAAAAAGAACCTTGGCAAGGATGAACTCTTGGCCATGGTTCGTTTCGGTGCCGAAAAGATTTTTGATTCGTCCTCCACCACCATCACCGACGAAGACGTCGACGCCATCATGGCTCGCGGTGAAGAAGAGACGAAGGCGCTCAATAGCAAGATGCAAGGTTTCACCGAGAAGGCCATTCAGTTCTCCATGGGTGCTGAAAACTCGCTCTACGACTTTGAAGACGAGGAAGACAAGAAGGTGGACTCTCTTCCGGAGGGCATCGACATGAAGACGATCATCAGCAGTAACTGGATCGATCCGCCGAAGCGTGAACGTAAGAAGAATTACAATGAGACCGATTACTATCGCAACGCCATGGCGCAGGCCGCTCGTCCGGCCAAGGCTTCGGGACCGAAGATTGCCAAACTTCAACAGATGAGCGACTTTCAGTTTTACAACACGGCGAGAATCCAAGAAATTTACGACAAGGATGTGAGACGTAAGACGTACGACTGGAACAAAGATAGAAAGAAGGAAGAAAACGCGGCCAAGGATGAAGAAAACGCGGCGGTCGATGCGGAAGAAGAAGACCCGAACGCGCCCCCAGCGGTCACGGATGAAGAAAAGGCGGAGATGGAGACGCTCCTCTCTCAAGGTTTCACAGAATGGAGTCGTCGTGATTTCCAAGCCTTCTGCCGTCTCAGCGAAAAGTACGGACGCGACGCGATCGAGTCCGTCGCGTCTGAGATGGAGGGCAAGACTCCGAAGGAGGTCAAGGATTACGCGGCCGTCTTCTGGCAGCGTTACGAGGAGATTGCCGATCACCAACGCATCATCAGCAACATCGAAAAGGGTGAACAAAAGATTCAGCGCCAACACGACATGTTGAAGGCTGTACGCCAAAAGATCGCCATGTACAAGAACCCGTGGCGCGAGCTGAAGCTTTCGTACGGACCGAACAAGTTCAAGTCCTTCACCGAAGAGGAGGATAGATTCTTGTTGTGCTCCATCCCGGAGGTTGGTTTCGGCAACTGGGACGAACTCAAGGCGCAAGTTCGTCAACACTGGCAATTCCGCTTTGACTGGTTCATCAAGAGCCGCACGCCCAAAGAACTCGGTCGTCGAGTGGAGACGCTGATTTCTCTCATCGAAAAAGAGAGCGCGGACGGGGAGAAGAAGCGAGAAGCTGAAACGACGGCGGGGGATGAAGGCACGCAAAAGAAGGCGAAAGCTGAAGCCGAAGCCACGAATGACGAATAGATCCACACGAACGAAAAAAGTTGTCACTTGTTAGCGAAAAGAGTCTGTTTAATTGAAATACAACGCGATTCATCATCGACATCATCGACGGACGGCGACCGCGGTAGATTGCGGCGCCACCGGCTTGGCGTCTTCGGCTTCGAAACCGCCAAGCACGCCCGCTCGCGGACCACCGATCAGTTTCGCTTGCGCGGACGTGGCAAGCTTGTCTTCGAAAAGTAAGCACTCGCCGAACTCGATCGAACGATCCGCCTTCGCCGTCTTCGGCGCGGGCGTGTTGTAGCTCGCTTGCACGAGTTGCGCGGCTTTGTGCGCGACGTTGGTGGCGCGTTGAACGCTCGTGTTCGTCAGCTTACCGAGAGCCGCGCGCGTCGGCGTCGTCGCTCTCTTCGGCGACGCGACCGGTTTCACGCTCTGCACTCTGCGCACGGCGTTCTCTTTCGTTGCCGTCACCGTTCGCCCGCTGTTCGCGAGCATCAACAGACGCGTGGAATCCGCCACGGCGAGTCGAGGATTGTGCGCCCACTCGCACTCCTCCAGACGCACCTCCTCGTGCGTCTTCTCCGTCGCCTTGGCCTCGGGCGGGATCACCTCGATCGTCACCTCGTTGTCCATGTCGCTCACCAATCCGATGACCTCGGCCAAGAAATCCTGCGGACTCTTCTCTCGATACGTCACCAATTCGTCCCTCCACTTGCGCACCACCAACTGGTGACGCTCCACGGCGTGATTCAAGTCACCCTTCAGCACCGTCACCGAATCTCTCAACTCACGGTTCTCGATCGTCATGTTCGCCTTGGCGCGCTCCATCTCCTCCAGCACGCGCTCGATCGCGTTCTTCTCTTGCATCACGGCGTCCAACTTGGCCTCCGCCGCGCGCGCCTTGGCCGTCATCTCCTCCAACAGTTCAGAGATGCCATCCACGCGCGCCTTGGACGCCGCCTTGCGCGCCTCATCGTCGAACATGGACGCGGATGATTTTTTTCCACCGTTTCTTCGCACGTTGATCACCACCGTGCCGAGCGTGGCGGCGCCGAGGACGAAGACGGCCACCATGACGAATCGATTCGCGGTCGTTCCCCTCGGACTCGAATCGTCGTCTCGCGGTCGGCGCTCCCGACGAGCGACGCGCGCGCGCGCGCGATGCGCGGAGACGTCGGCGCGAGTGCGACGCGCGCGGACTCGATCCCGGCGAGGCGGCGAGACTCGCGCGCGCGGGCGTCGACGGCGTCGGCGTGTGACGGCCGACGTGGCCCATCCTTCAGCATTTATGTACGTCGAAACGGTTTGGTTTTGCGTATTGTGGTTTATTTTGGAGGTTTGTGGTTTATTTTGGAGGTTTGTGGGATCAGGGGGCGGTATCCCGACGGTTGCGCGGGCGGCGCGCGCGGTTCGCGGTCGCCGCGAGTGTTCTATCCGCGTGTCGATGCATATATACACGCACTCTACTCGTACTAAAGTATGTCTACGGCGTCGCTAATCATGAATGAGTGAAAGAATCGCGGTGTTAAGATTTCTTCGCGGCGTCGACAACCCACTCGCCCGGACCTCGTTTGTATCCACCGTCGTCGTTCACCTTCAAGATTTCCAAATCAAACAACAGCGTCTTATCCACGTTCGCCGTGTTTCTCAGCACGAATTCAAGCGCTCTCTTCCCCGAAAGTGTCGACGGCGAGGGGCCCACGACGTCGTATCGGCCGCCCCGTTTATCCAATACGCCGGGATACGAAGCCTCCCCCGGACGAATGATGATTCTTCGAATCCCACCCACTCGCATCCCGATCGCCGCGCGCTCCAATCCGGCGATGACGCTCCCATCACCCACCTTGAATCGAAGAAACGACTCGTCGTTGTCCGCCTGAAAGTCGCCACCCTTGGCCAAGCCTCGCGCCTGCACCACGTGCTGGAGATAGAACGTGTACGCATCCCAGTCCGCGATCACGACGTCGCCCTCGCGCACTTCCGCGCCTTCACCTAGACGTATCTCTTTATACAGCGCCCCACCTCGTCCGCCCGCGCGCGCGTAGCTCCCGTCCTCGATGCACGGAAGCGTCTGGGAAAAGTCACAATACTCGACGACGTCGCTCTCCGCGCGCGCGCGACGCGGGGCGGTGGCGACGAGGGCGAGCGATGCGACGAGGGCGTCCCGTCGTCGGTGCGTCCCGCTCGCGCGCGCGACGACGACGCGCGGTGATGCTCCCGCGTCCACGGCGACGCGCATCGTGACGAGTGGGCGGCTCGTTTTTTGTGAAGAGGCGAAGAGTGACGACTCGGCAGTCGCCGACGCGCGGTCGACGCCATGCGCGCGCCGGCGGCGAACGACGCCGGTGATGCTCCCGCGTCGTCGTCCGCGTCGACGTCGCTAAAGACGCTGGATAACTACGAAAAGATGGATCGAATCGGTGAGGGAACGTACGGGGTGGTGTACAAGGCGAGGTGTAAAACGACGAACGCGCTCGTGGCGATGAAGCGCGTGCGCATGGATCAAGAGCGAGACGGCATGCCGTTGACGTCGCTGCGCGAGATTAAGCTGCTACAGCGATTGCGGCACGAAAACGTCGTGCGGTTGCTCCGAGTGATTCAGGGCAACAACCCGGAGAACGTGTTTCTCGTCTTTGAGTATTGCGAACACGACGTCGGGAGATTGATCGATCACATGCACACGACGTTCACGACGAGCGAGGTGAAATCGTTGATGACGCAGACGCTGCGAGCGGTGGAGTACTTGCACGAGCGATGCATTTTTCATAGAGACTTGAAGCTGAGTAATTTGTTACTCAACCAACGCGGCGAGTTGAAGCTGTGCGATTTCGGTTTGGCGCGGCCGTACGAACCGATAGAACGAGGGAGTTACACCCCAAAAGTGGTGACGTTGTGGTACAGGGCGCCCGAGTTGTTGTTCGGGTGCGACAAGTACACGAGCGCTATTGACATGTGGGCGGTGGGATGCATATTCGCCGAATTTTTAAAACATCAGCCCCTCTTCCCGGGGTCGACGGAGATCGAACAAGTGCAGATCATTTGCATGCTGTTGGGGAGTCCCAACGCCCAGATATGGCCAGCGTGGGACAGTCTGCCGAACGTGAAGAATTTCAAACTTCCCGACCAACCGTACAACTTTTTAGAGGTGCATTTTCCAAAACTTTCGCCGGCGGGAGTCAATCTCCTCGACATGCTGTTGACGTACGATCCCGAGCAAAGAGTGAGTGCGAAGGAGGCGCTGGCGCACGAATATTTTCGCGAATCCCCTCCTCCGAAACCTCCGGCGGAGATGCCGACGTTTCCGAGCACGCACTCCGCTTTACCGGCGGGTCCGAGAAGGAACGAACCGAAGCGTCAACGCGTCGGCGTCTCGGACGACCGCATCGCTTCGGTGTTCTAGCGCGTAGTAGACAACCATCAAATATATTCGTAGTTTGTAGCAGTAAATCTAGCCTGAAAGTTACAATCAGCTGACTGAAAATGCGCGCGAGTGTTTGTTTTATTGCTTATTGGCGATATCGCATCGTTGCAAGCAGGCGCGGGCGTGCGCTCCACGCTTACGCCTTGTAACCGGAAGTGGTGATGCTATCCGCGCTGTTCATATCGCTCCAGAGCGTGTGATACCAACCCTCCATGTCGATGCGTTCGTACGTGTGCGATCCGAAGAAGTCACGCTGCGCTTGCACCAAGTTGGCGGGCGAACGACCGCGTCGGTACGAGTCGAAGTACGCGAGCGAACCGCTCATAGACGGCACGGCGACGCCGGCACCGATGGCTGCCGTCACGACGCGTCTCCAAGCGGTTTCGCGTTCGATCATTTCCTTGGCGAACTTTTCGTCGACGAGGAGAGAGGCGAGGTTGGGATCTTTGTCGTACGCATTCTTGATGCGATCTAAGAAACCAGCGCGGATGATGCAGCCACCCTTCCAGATGCGAGCCATCTCACCGAGGTTCAAGTTCCAACCTTGCTCGTTCGACTTGGCGCGAATCAAGTTCATGCCTTGCGCGTACGACGTCACCTTGGACGCGTAGAGGGCGTAACGAACATCCTTGATGAGTTGTTTCTTGTCAATTTCACCCATGGCGCCGGCTGGGGCGAGACCGAGCTTGGAGTAAAAGTTCTCGGCGGCGACGCGTTCGTCCTTCAATCCGGAGAGGAATCGAGAATCGAGCGAGCTCGCAATGGTGGGCGCGGCGACGGACAATTCAGCCGCTTGCTGCACGGTCCACTTTCCGGTGCCCTTCATACCCGTCTTGTCGAGAATCTTATCCACCAAAAAGTCGTCGCTCTTGCCCGACTGATCATCCTTTTTGGCCAAGATGAGACTGGAGATTTCGATGAGGTAGGATTCGAGCTCCGCCGTGTTCCAGTCGGTGAACGCCTCCGCCAACTCTTCGTTGGACAAACCGCCCACCATCTTGAGAACGTCGTACGCCTCAGAGATGAGTTGCATGTCACCGTACTCGATACCGTTGTGCACCATCTTGACAAAGTTACCGGCGCCTCCCGGTCCGACGTACGTCACGCACGCGCCGGAATCCGTCTGTGCGCTCACCGGCTTCAGAATATCAGAAATGATGTCGTACGCCTCCTTCGATCCGCCCGGCATCATCGACGGTCCGTTGCGCGCGCCTTCTTCCCCTCCGCTCACGCCCATACCGACGTACAGCAACCCTTTTTCCGCCGCTTCCGCCGCTCTTCGTTCCGTGTTTTCGTACCACTCGTTCCCGCCGTCGACGATGCAATCGCCCGGTTCCAGAAATTGACTCAATCCGTTGATCGTCGCGTCCACGGGCGCGCCCGCTTTCACCAAGATGATGACACACCTCGGTTTAGCGAGAGATTCCACAAAATCCTTCATCTCCTTGTATCCACGAAGCTTTTCCCCCAAACCTTCCTTGCGCGCCCGCTCGACGCACACATCCGTCTTGTCGCCGCTTCGATTATACACAGAAATGTCGAATCCCTTCTCCGCCACGTTGAGCGCGAGATTCTGTCCCATGACGGCCAATCCACACAGACCGATCCGCGACTTTTTCCCATCGTCACTCCCCGCGTCCGCACCGCTCCCCGCCGCCCCCGCGCGCGTCGTCGTCGTCCTCAACTTCTTCATCATCATCCCCCGCGCGACGCGTCCTCGTCGATCGCTTCCTCGCCCCGACGCGCGAGGCGTCGCGATCGCCCTCGTCGCCCTCGTCGACGCGCGCATGTGATATCCTCCGCGTGACGACCCGTTCGAGTCGCGCGCGTGTGCCGCACCGCGCCCACGTCGAGCACGATCGATCACCCGATCACCTCCTCCTCCACCACCACCGCCGTACCGGAACGGTCGGTCGGTCGGTCGCCGCGCCGTTCGGACGCGCGACGACGCGACGACGACGCGACGACGCGCGAGACGCCACGCTGGCATCGCGCGTGGGGACGGACACGGTCGAAGGGTCGCGACCGGTCGAGTCCCCGGTGGGACCGCCCGACGCGCCGGTCGTCCGAGCACCGGTGCGCTGTGCGCGTGGAGTGGGACGATTACGCGATGGAATACGTGAAAGAACGCGTACTGTGATGGATCGGATTCCTAGTGGGTGCTCGGACGAAGTGCCGCGGGGCGCCGTGCGCTGGACCGTTGGCGACCCGACGAGAGACGACGACGGACGGGAGACGGGAGACGACGGCCGATGGACGCGCGTCGACGCGCGCGCGAGGGTGGTGGTGGTGGTGGTGGTGAGGGACTTGGGCGTCGCGCGTCGTCGATGGAAACGCGCGCGGGGCGTCGCGCGTCGTCGATGGAAACGAGCGATGGGGACGATGGGGCGACGGTGGACGGAAAGCGACGGCGACGGCGACGACGGACGGCGGTGACGCGCGCGATGGCGGTGATGATGGCGGTGATGATGACGACGCGCGCGTTCGTGGTGTCTGCGTCGACGACGACGACGATGACGACGACGCCGACGGTGAATTCGAGGGATCCCGCGCGGTTCGGCGTCGTCCCGAGCGGGAGGAGCGGCGCGGCGAGCGCGACGTTCGTCGGGAACGGGAGCGCGACGCCGCGGTTGGTGGTGTTCGGAGGACACGGTGGTGATGGAGACGTGAACGATGTGTGGGAGTACGACGCGGGGATGACGGTGGGGACGGGGGCGAGGGAGGGGGCGTGGACGCGACTGCACGACGGCGAGGCGACGACGGGGACGGCGCCGTCGGCGCGTTCGGGGGCGAGCGCGTGCGCGCTGCGAGGGAATCTGTACGTGTTCGGAGGACACAGTCGGATGAATGGGGATTTAGATGATCTGTGGACGTTCGATCGAGCGGGAGAGACGTGGCGCGAGATCTCTCCGGCGGGGGGCGTGAAACCTCCGAAGAGGAGCGGCGCGACGTTATCGGCGCCCGAGGGAGAGTCTGGGGCAGAATGTATTCTCTTCGCCGGGAACGGGTTCAACGACGTGTGGTCGTTTAACATCGACACGAACGCGTGGACTCTCGTGCGGGATAACACGGCGACGAGCGGCTCCGTCGCTTCGAGGACGCTCTCGTCGCTCTGCGCCGCAGCCGCCGTCGCGACGACGCTTCTCTCGTTGCAATAACATTATTTCAAAACATTTCACAACTCGACTCAGCTTCATCAACTAAAAAGTAGGGCGGTTTCAGAGGAGACCGACGGCGCGCATGACGCGATCGGTGTCGGAGAGATCGTCGAAGACGAGGAGATCATTGGTGGAGGAGGCGTCGATGAGCTGCTGGCGAGAAAAAATGCCGGTGAGGAGACCGACGGGGACGGCGCCGGCGGCTTCAGCGGCGGAGATATCGGCGGGAGTGTCGCCGAAATGGTAACGCCTGTGAGGATCGACGTCGATGCCGTGGGATTGTGCGCGTGCGGCGGCGAGGGCGACGAGCTCGCCTCGATCGGTGTGGTCAGAACCGAAACCGCCGAATCGCGGCGGGGTGAAATATTCGGCGACGCCGAGCCGCTCCATCTTGGCCCACGCAATCGGTTGAAGATTACCCGTCACCAGACAAACGACGACGTCGTCTCGAGCCGCTAATTTCTGTAATAATGATACCACACCGACGAGCAGCTCAAGCCCGTCCGCGGCGGTGTCTTTCCTCTCGACGGCGTACGCCGACATGGCGTCGCAGTGCGCGCGCATGCGCTCAACGATGACGCTCTCCTCGACGCCGTGATGTCGCATCACCGCCGCAGAGATGAGCTGATCGGTTGAACCGTGATGTTGAATGACGTCTATGCCCACGGGGTGCGTCTCCACGCCGTACACTTCGCGAAAACCGTGCATGAAGGCATCTTTGTGAAACTTGTTCGCATCTTGGCCCGAGGCGCGAATGAGCGTGCCGTCGACGTCAAAGGTGATGAGGGTCTTACCCTTTGAGCTCGGGGACATCTTCATCGCGTTCGTTCGCGTCTTCGGCGAAGTCGTTCCACGATTCGGTATCGCGCGAAGAGACGGTCGGACGGTGCTCGCGCGCATGCGCCGCCCGACGAGCTGTGGAGACTGAAATGGCGACGCGCGCGCGCTTGATTGGATTATTACACGAGAAGCGACGCGAGATCAATCGCTCGCCGCGGCGATGAGACGAGAAAAATCTACCTTGGAGTCATCGGGCATGACTTCGAAGGAGAGACCGGTGGCGTGGAGAGCGTCGATGTACGGGTCGCCGCCGGCGACGCCGGGCGTGAGCACGCCGCCCGCAAATGGAAGCTTTTCTCGATACTCGGAGCAAAGGATCGCCAATTCGATGGACATGTGCGCGGTTTCGTCGTAGCCGTCTTTGCCCGTCAGTCGAGTGCGAATTTTTTCGCCCGACTCGCCGACGGCGTCGAACCAATACTCTGACCAGATCGAGTCGCGAGCGCTCTCGTCGAGACCTTCACCCAGCTTGAACAATCTCCCTTCTTTACGAAGCTTTTCTTCCTCAGCCTTTGAGCTCGTGTTGGATTGCTGTAAGTCTTTCGCGGACTGTTCCGAGGGCATGATGAGATGCTCGAGATAGTTGAGTTGACGACCGTAGGGATTCATTCCGAGGTCACGAAGGAGCCAGTTGGCGCGGCGAACCAGTCTAGTTTCGTAAAACGCGTACGTGAACGGAGCCTTCCACGCATCATAATCGGGATCGTATTCCACTTGACTCAAATTTCGATCGGCATCTTCCGGTCTGCGTCCACCCATTATGGAACCTCCGAGCGCGAAGGGATTCGCCATCAAACCCGCGACGTCCTTCATCGCCGCGTTCATTGCCGCGCGCGTCGCGAGCGTTCCCCCGGACGGAGCGCCGCCGGGACTTCCGTACAGATACATGTGCATTTTACTCACCGATGCGTTCTTCTCGCCCAACTTTTTACGAAGTTCTCGAACGGTGTAAAAGCATCCGACGTCTGGAATCCCGCCCGCGCCCGCTGCGTTCGGAACGACGAGGACGCGATTCGCCTTTGCCCAATCGTGATACTTGATTAATTTTTTCGTAAATGGAACCTCTCCGTTCACGTCTATGTAATCTGTATCGTACTCGATGCACGCTTCCGCCTGTATTTCATCCCGCGTTCACAAAATATGTCGTCAGTCTCGCGTGAATCGCGCGCGATGTTTGCGTCGTCTCGAGAGTCACGTCGTCTTCGCGCACCAACATATCCGCGGGAGTGAGCATGAACGGTCCCGCGATGTTCACCACCACTCGAGCTCTGATCACCATCGATCGAATCGTCACCGGATCTTTCAAATCACACGCGATGAATCCCGGTTCATAGGTCGTCGGATGTCTCGACGTCACCTCTTTCCATCGCGCGCGCAGCTTGTCCTCGCTTCGTCCCGCCAAGGCGAAGGTCACGCGACTCCCGAGATTTTCCACCGTTTTCAAAATGTATTCCAAACACAGCGACCCGGTGTACCCGCTCGCACCATACAACACGAACGAGTACTCTCGTCCCGCTCGAAACGTCCCGCCGCCGAATTCACTCACGAAAAACTTCTCCAACTCCTCCTCGGTGAGCGCCTCGTATTCGCGCTCGACGCGTCTCTGGTCGCCGTTGAAGAAACGATCGGCGAGCTTCTTCTCGATGATCGGTTTCGATAGAAGAGAGCTGATAAAGGCGTGGGGAGGTTCGTCGAAGCCGTCGACGACGCCGTAATCGGATTCCATCGTCCGTCGTCCGTCGCCGAGCGTCGTCTCGTCGTCTCGAACTTTTCGTCTCGAGAGTTGAAGACTGAGCCGTCGCGCGGGACGACGAGTGACGGGGGAGGAAGCGCGAGAAACGTCGGTTGCGCGCGGACGTCGATGTTTTCGAACGAGTCGCTCGCTCGAATTCGCGCGATGCGCGTCGCGACGACGTGTGGCGTCGACGAAACGACGCGTCGGTCGAGACGAAAAGACGTTACGAAGATTCGAGCGTTACTCTGGGGGGGGTACGTCTGAGTTATTACTCGTCAAGTCGGTGAAGGAAGCTCGAGGGAGAAGAAAAACTTAACCGAGGCCGTCAGGCGGCGTCGGTGAACGCGCGATCGAGTTTATCGGCCAAGGCGCCGAGCCAGAGACGGTCTTTGGTCGTGAAGGCGCGCGGGACGTTGCTCCACGCGATGAGCGCGCCGCCGCCAGAGGCGCACCGGCGCGCGAAGACGGACTCGGACGTGGGCGAGAGAAAACCCCAAGCGTTCGCGCCCGCGCCATCGATCTCCCAACGACTGTCTAAATATTGTTCGGTGGTCACGGAGGCGGAGGCGGTGGACCAAGCCTCGCCTGCGCGCGCGAGGGTGGCGGCTTTACTCGCGTCGGGCGCGCCGTCGTCTCGACTTCGCACCGTTCCTCTCACCAATCGCGCCCGTCCGTCTCCGTCGACGAATAACACACCAGACGCGAGCGTGTTTGTCAACACCGCGTACGACGCCCACGCGCAATCCTCTCGCGCCTTTTCGCTCGCGTTTTCATCCATGGCGAAGACCGAGTTCCCGTCGGCACCGTCCGCCGTTGCGCCGCTCCCTCGTCCTCCTCTCCCTCGCTCTCCCCCCTTCAGCGCTCTTCCCAACTCGGGCGCGATCGCGCACGCCAGACACAGCGCCACGCCCACGGTCTCGCTCCTTCCCAACGCGTCCGACGCCCCATCCGCGCCCGCCGCGACTCTGTTCGCAAAGAGTCCCGCCGCCCCGAGCGCGCCCACCACTCGCGGCACGTCCTCGTCGTCGAACCCGGGAATCCCGAGCGTGAACCTGAAGACTGCGAACTCGTCCTCGTCCTCTGCGCTCGCCTTCGTCCGCGCGCGCGGCCTCGCCCGCGAAGAACGACGCGTCGATACCGGACGCTGTCCCGCGGGCGAGAGATTCGACCGTCCTCGCGCGAGCATCGCTCGACGCGCGCGAGCGACGAGACCGCGACCGAACGAACGAACGATCCGGCGCGCGTCGGTCGCGTCCCTCTCCACCGCTCGAGGTCTCCCGCGTCGCCCTCGTCGCGCGACGCGAACTGCCCGCACTGTACGCCTCGTCCTCTCGGTCAAACGCGTCGACGAGGGGCGGTCGTCATGGCGAGCAGCGCGACGCGGAGCGACGCGGAGCGTAGGATCGATGCCCTCGTCGATCGCGCGATCGCGCAGCACGTCGGCGTCGGCGGCGAGGACGAGGACGAGCGGTCGGTGGTTAATTTCAAACTGTGCAAGAGATATTGCGATTATCACCTTCGCGTGCATCGGTATCGCGATCGGAGCGCGGAGGAGGTGCGCGAAGAGATCGAGACGATTCTCGAGCGCATGCGCGTCGCGTCGCAGGACGATAAGGCGACGTTTTTAGAGGTGAGGATGGAAAAGTTGTTGACGCGATGGGACGCAACAGCCGAGGCGAACGGCGAGAGCGACGTCGGGGCTAAGGTGGCGTTGTTGTTGTTGAGACTGTCGAGAAGACCGTTGACGACGACGTTGGAAGAGGGCGCGCGCAAGGTCACGCTTGGAGACGTCGTTGGAGATCGGAAATGGATGGAGAGCGAGGACGAGGCGAGAGACGCCGCGTTTGGCGACGACGACGGCGGACGAGTCGCGGCGGCGGTGGAGTGCGAAGGGGACGACGCGGCGAGTACGTCCACTCTGTCGGTGTGGTCCGACGATAGCGATGTAGAACGAGACGACGTCGTCGGAGACGTGGTCGAGGTGGAGATGGATGACGACGATCCGGGCTTTTCGTGGAGAGATGGGTTGCTGAAAGAGACGACGGCGTCGCGAAGAGCCGTCAAGGCGCTTCGAGGGACGTCGGACGAGAGAGGTGGTGAGAAGGAAGAGATATCGCAACTCATCGTGCAAGCGAGACGGTTTCAGGATGCGTTGAGGGAGTCAAACGCGCAGCGGGGCGATGCAAAGTTGCTCGCGTCGGCGTCGGCGAAGATGTTGCCGAGCGAGACGAGTTTGGTGAACGGGGCTCTGCACGCCCTTCGCACCGGATGCACGGATTTCGACCGCGTCTCTCTACCGCACTTATCATCCATGACTCTTGACGGTGCCCTGATGCCCATTCATCGGGTCGCTGCCATTTTATCCCACATACAAAAGATGACCATATCGTCGGCGTCACTCGGACCAACGATTCAAGCATTCGCCCAGGCCCTCATGAAACAGGCTAGTAAACTCACGGAAGTTCTTCGTCCCCTCGAAAAGCGTATGGCTGGAGAATCTAGCGTGAAAGGTCAACCAACACTTTTAGAATTGCGGGCGACGATACGTGGACTCGAAGTCAAGGTTGACTCGCTCGAGCAACTCGCACTTGAAGCGTTTCCTCTGATAGATACTCCGGCTGCCGAAGCGGCGAGTCATTGCCTGTCGACGATTTATGACATTGTCACAGAATATCAAGCAGCTGCGAATATCGATGGTTTCGCGATCGCATTGCCGGTTTTCGTGGACACGATTCAACCATACCTGCAAGGTTTGCATCGGTGGCTCTCTCTCGGCATATTGGATGATCCATCTGAAGAGTTACTCGTCGCCAGAGGTCGGGCTGCGGATGATTACGTCGGAAGTAAAGAGCACTGGTTACACGGTTACGTACTTCGACACGATATTGAAACTCCGTGCTTTCTTCGAGAGTTTATGACGACAATACTTGATGTGGGTCGCTCGCTCGTTCTTTTGCACCACACCGAGTCAGAGACATCTCACACGGTGCCAAACTTTGTCCCACATCTGAGTGAGTCCTTTTGTCAGAATGTTCGCGTCTCTCTCGGCGCTTCGAAAGAATTACAGACTATTGATGACGGTAAGACTGCGAGTGAAAACGCCAAGGAACTTGTGAGAATGTCCAGTTGCGCCAGCACTCTGAAGCAAACGAACATCTTCAATAATCCAAATCCAATCTCGCTCGTGGGCCTGAAGGGCGTCAATACGAAAGAAATTCGAGACAATATCATATCGCATCCAACTCGTATCGTAGCGGCGAGTCGGCGGCGACTTGATGGCCCGCTTCAAGGGGGCCCTCGTGAACTGAACTCGTGGCTGGAAGGTTTTTTCGCTTCGCAAGTTCCGGCGTGTCCAATACCTCTTCTGATCCAAAAGTCAATCGGCTCGCACATTAAAGAACGAGCGCGAGATGTCCAAGGTGTGCTGTCGAAGGCACTGAGAGATGATCTAGACATCAAGAAGGAGCTTTACGCCCTGAGAGCGGTCTTCCTCGGCGGCGCGGGCGACGCCGCAATGCATTTCTTCACGAACGTCTTTGACATCCTGGACAATCCCGCAAAAATTGATACGAAATGGAATAGCACGACGCTCAATGAACTTCTAATCGATGCTTTTGCGATTGATAATTCTGGTGAGTTCCCGGAGGAACGCGGGATACAGGTGGAAATCATCCCAGAGGCGGAACAAAATCTCTTCTCTCGCGCCGTCATCGGCACTGGATCCCTTGAGAAGATTGCCTCCTTACGATACAGCTTCGACATCAAGTGGCCTCACAACATCGTCATCTCCCCTAGTGCGATGTCGCAATACAACGCCGTAGCCGTCTTCCTAGGCCAACTTCGTCGTGCTCACGCTGCGATGCAGTCGGTGATGACGGCGCGTTGGTCTGCGCGCATTCGACGCACTCGAGGCAACGGTTTAGGAGGTTCCGTGGCGCGGCACCTCGAGCCTCGATTGCGACATTTCGTGACTTTGCTGAGAACTCACGTTGTGACGCAGATTTTGAGCGTCGATTGGCAAGAGCTGATGAAAAAAATTGACGACGCTTTGACGCTCGAGGCCATGCGCGTGGCGCACGACGCATTTCTCGACGACGCCACGAAGAGGTGTCTGGTATCACCCGATCCCACGTGGACTCTACTGGCGGAACAAATTCGAACGATACTCGCTGTCGCGTGCGAGTACGCAGCCTGTCAGACGGAAGATGGCGCTGTTTCCGACGATGACGCGACTAGGTTGTCCAAAATCTTTGAAGACGCGTACGGTTACATTGAACGAGTCCTCCAGGCAAAGCTCGACATCGGTTCGACGTCGACGCGGGACGCGGAGGAGTTGTTGTTGGCGATTAAATTAAATTAGCGTGCACGCAAATTGGCGTTGCAGATGTAAAATGTTGTTAGAATACGGAAAGTACTAGGCCCCAGCCTTGTCGAGCAAGGCGAGCACGCCTTCGTAAAACACGGGCGACGGACGCCCTTCGAAAAGTGGCTCACCATCTCGCGCCGTGCTGTGCTTCTTCGTCGTTCGCCAGTTTTCGAACGACGCACGGTCTTCCCACGCCGTGTACGTCGAGTAGTTGTATCCATCGTCCGGCGACACGGCGTCGCGGCGCAACATCAAAAACGTCGTGAAGCCCGGCATTTGTTGCAACTCTGACTCTCGCTCGGCCCACTGCTTTTCAAAGGCTGCCTCCTTACCCGGAAGCACCTTAAATCGGTTCATCGCCACGAACACGTCCGCTTCGATCGGATTCTTACCATCCGCCGGAATCTTTCTCCACCCGTCCTCGGCTTGCCACTTCAAGCTCTTCTCCGTCGGCGCCGACGAGAGCGGCAACAAACCGTCGTAAAACGCGGGCTTTGGTCCACCCTTGAGAATCATCAGCGACGACACGAGCATGCTCATAAACCCAAAGATGGTTCCACCCCCGTGCGCCTCTTTGAACGCGTCACCCTTACGCCACGCGTCGAACCCATCCTTGTCATCCCAGATCGTAAAGGAGACGTAATTCGGCTCGTCCGCCGCGTACTCGACCGACATTCCCTCCGGAGCCTCCACGCGTCGCATGAGCGTAAAATACCGAAAGCCGTCCAGCTTGGCCAATCGACTCGGTCGCTCCGCCCATCGCTTCTCAAACGCCGGCCCTTTCCCCTCTTGCACGCAGAATCGGTTCGACGCCACGTACCGCTCGCGCCCGAGTTGTCCCTCTCCCACGACGAGCGTCCCCACCTCATCCATGATGTCCGCGCTCATCCGCGTCGCCACCCCTCCTCGCCGCGTCCGTCGCACCGCTCTCGATCGCACCACCACCGGCGTCACCCCACGCGACGTTCCACACGCCTCCGCGCCGAACATCGTCCCCGTCGTCGTCTCACGACACCCACCTCGCCCCGCGTCGTGACGTCGATCGACGCGCGCACGCGCGCATTCTTTCAATTCACATCGACCCGATCGACCCGATCGACCGACCGACCGACCGACCGATCGACCCGACCGACCGACCGACCGACCGCTTCGCAGTCACCCTCCCACGAGACGCATCATCGCCCGTAGTGCGCACGCGTCGGAGCCCATCACGCGTGCGAACTCGTACACGTGGGTGAGTCTCAGTGAGGGTTTAGAATCTATCCACCGATCGTGACTCAACAAACACCCCCTCACGGATGGACTCGGGCCCCCTCGATCGCGCGTCGCGTGCGCGTTCGTTCTCGCGTTCGCGTTCGCGTGGCCTCGGTCGGTGATGTGATGTGATTGATTTGATTGGTGCTCGTGTCGCGGGGCGGCACCGTGCGGCGCGAAGGAGTGCGTGTGGGGCGTGAACGAACGCGCGAGATGGTGGAGACGAGGACGCCGGCGCTGAGCCCGTTCGTGGGACAGCTGTGCGCGAGCGCGTTCAGCGCGTCGTTTGCAGAGTTTTGTACCATTCCTCTCGACACGGCCAAGGTGCGGTTGCAGTTGCAGGGTGGGGGTGGTGGGGCGAAAAAGTACGGGGGAATGCTGGGAACGATGCGCACGGTGGCGGCGGAGGAAGGCTTAGGGGCGCTGTGGAAGGGGATCACGCCGGGAATACATCGACAGGTGCTCTTCGGGGGGTTGAGAATCGGCATGTACGAGCCGGTGAAGAAGTTTTACGTCGGAGAGGACCACGTCGGGGACGTGCCGCTGCACATGAAGATCGCGGCGGGTCTCACGACGGGTGGTTTGGGAATCATGGTGGCGTCACCGACGGATCTAGTAAAAGTTCGCATGCAAGCGGAGGGGAAACTTCCGGCGGGAACGCCGAAAAAGTACCCCAGCGCTCTGAGCGCGTACGGCATCATCGTCAAGCAGGAGGGCGTTGCGGCGCTCTGGACAGGATTGACGCCCAACATCATGCGTAACTCAATCATTAACGCCGCCGAGTTGGCGTCGTACGATCAGTTTAAGCAGACTTTCTTGGGAATCGGTATGAAGGATGACGTTTTCACGCACATCGGCTCCGCCCTGGGCGCCGGTTTCGTCGCGTGCGTCGTGGGAAGTCCAGTCGACGTCGTCAAGTCTCGAGTAATGGGTGACTCCGTCGGTAAATATAAAGGGTTCGTCGATTGCTGCGTGAAGACGCTCACGCACGAGGGACCGATGGCGTTTTACGGTGGTTTCTTACCAAACTTTGCGCGTCTCGGCGGATGGAACGTGTGCATGTTCCTGACGCTCGAACAAGTTCGCAAGGCGATGCGCGAAAACAATATCGCGGCGTTGTGATGTAATAGTACACCGTTAGTTCTCTATCCTGAGACGCTTGTTCGCATTATGGAGTCGCGCGCGTCAATGTAATCGTCGTATAGCGGCGATGCTCATCGTTCGTGTTACAAACGCTCGTTCGCCTTCACCCTACATAAGCTTCTTCCGGAGTTGCCCGTCTCCTAGACCTCGACAACTCCTCGCTCGCCCTATTCGCTAAGAAACCAAACGCCCAACCGGCGCCTTTTACTTGGCAGCCTTCGCGACGGTGCCTTCCCGGAAGCCGTTTTTGAAGCGGCGCGGGAGGGTCTTGAGGTAACGCATGCGGCCGGTCCCCGTGGTCTTGCGGCCGATCGCCTTCACGCTCCAGTTGTCTGTGAGAGAGGGTTAACATCGCAACACACGGTCAGTACGCGTCATACGAGAATCATTCGTGTCGTTCCACCGATCGCACGCGTCCGCGAGCGCTCGCGTCCTCTTCCTCGACTCGCCCTCGCGCGCCCGCCGGATCCACCGCGAGGGTCTCACACATCACGCGACGAAGACGTACATTTACGCGTACGCGCGGACGGATAGCCGCAGGACGCGCACGTAGACTTTTGAATGTGGTAGGAGCGCTTCCCGCATCTGCATCGACGTTAAAATCCATCGTCATCGTCGTCAGTCGTCCGTGCTCATCCCTTTCGAACGCGCGCGCGTCAAGCCCTATTTAGGGTCACGCCCATCGCGGTCGTCGTCGTCGCGTCGCGTTTGCGCCCACACGTACCGTCGGCACAACGTGTGCGACTTGTTACGGCGCGAACCGAAAGAACCAGTACCCTTTCCTTTCTTACCCATGGCTTCTTATTGCGTTCGCGACGGCGAGCGTCCGAGTGAGGGCGATTCGATCCCACCCCGCGACGGACGTCTCGGCGTCCGCGCGAGACCTGAGGTGGTGGTTTTATGTTTCACACACGGACTATTCATGCTTCCCGCACGCACCTTCGTAGTGTGGCTCTGTGATGCCCATCTGACGTGTGTCGAGAGTCGAGATGGAAAAGGGGACTCGAATGACGAATCACGACCGGTGACACGGAATGTCGCCGAGTGAACGTCGACGTTGGTGTCTCACGAATGAATAATCTCAACGACCGAGCGAGCGAACGGTGCGCGTCGCGTCGTTCTCGGTCGCGCGCGCGGTGCGCGAGGACACGCGAGCGCGGGAGATGGGACGATTGGTGAAATTACTCGGCGTCGAGGGCGGTGGTACCACGTGGATCGCTCGCGCGATCACGATCAACGTCGAAGGTGGAGAGACGGTGAGCAGCTCGAAGAGCGTGCAGAGCGCGACGTACGCGGAGGACGTGCAGCGAGTGGAGGCGCAGTTTCAGACGACGACGCCTGAGGCGACGCTCGGGGAGATTCGAGAATGGATCGAGACGCACGCGTGGGACGCGGAGGCGATCGGGGTGGCCACGTTCGGGCCGGTGGAATTGGACGTCATGAACGATCGGTACGGATACATCACCACCACCCCAAAGGCTGGATGGGAGAACACGGACGTGTTGGGGGCACTTTTTGGTCCTCAAGATGAAGCGGCGGCGAAGGCGTGGCGAGCAAAAGCGAGGCTGAAGACGGTCGCGGATGTGCCGTTGGCTTTCGACACCGACGTCAACGCTCCGGCTTTGTTGGAGCACAGCTCACTCAGTCGCGAGTTGAAGCGCTTGGGGAGACACGGCGGTAAATCCTGTTGTTACGCGACGGTAGGCACCGGTGTTGGCGTCGGCATCGTCGCCGGTGGTGATCCCATTCACGGAATGCTCCATCCAGAGGCTGGTCACATGCACGTGAAGATGCTCCCTGGGGAGACGTTCGAAGGCTGTTGCCCGTTTCACGGGAACTGCGTCGAAGGGATGGTTGGAAGTGGAGCCTTGGCGAAGCGACGAGGTATCGCTGCGAGCGAACTTGCCAAATTACCCGACGATGATGAAATTTGGGATTACGCCGCACACTACCTCGCGGGCTTGTGCGTCAATCTCATCCTCACCGTGTCCCCCGAACGCATCGTTCTCGGGGGTGGGGTGATGCAACGCGCTTGCCTCTTCGATAAGATTCGCGTGAAAGTTCGCGAGATTCTGGCTGGATACCTCAATACGGAGGAGATCAATAATGATACGAATTTCCGACACTATATCGTTCCGCCTGCGTGGGGATACGAGACGGGCATAAATGGCGCGCTGTACCTCGCGGAGAACGCGCTGAGAAGAACGCACTGAAACGGTAAACTGCGTTTAGAATGTTGTTACATTATGTAAAGAGGGCGAACAAGATCTTTAAGGAGTTACTGACGTGTTCGACTCGTGCCATATTCACCACGAGCATGTCCCACCCCCCTCTTGTGCGTCGCCAAGGAGGCATCTGTCCCCAGTCCAACGCGGGAGTCGCGATGCACTCGAGCTCTGCGTGCGCCCACGTGTCTCAGGCGACTTTCTCTCACCTCCGAACGGTTAAGAACTTCCCCAAGCGCGCTTCAAACATCATGACGGTGCGTGCAAAGCTCGTGTCGATGGCCAAGCGTCGCCGGGACGCTTTTCTGGATTATCGACTGACCCGCCGCCTCGTTTCGATCTCGATCTTGCGCAGAACGCCGCGAAGGGTGAAGTCTTGCCCGCCGTCATCATTGGTGGTGGACGCGTCGGACAAGCGCTCGCGGAAATGGGCGTCGAGGGTGATGTCATCGTTCGACGAGGGGAGAGTTTCCCGAGCGAGCCAAAAACGGGACCGATTTTCGTGGCGACTCGCAACGATGTCCTCGAAGATGTCATCAAGAACACGCCTCCGGAGCGCAGAAAAGATTTGGTTTTCATGCAAAACGGCATGTTACAGACTTTCCTCGACGCCCAGGGTCTCGGATCAAACACGCAGGCTCTCATCTACTTCGCGGTGGCCGCCGCTGGAGATAAACCGACTGATGGCGTGACCGAATTGAATCCCGAAGGTCTCACCGCCGTCACCGGTAAGTGGGGTGACGCCGTCGCCGCTCGCTTTCACAACGGTGATTTGAGCTGCCACGTCTTGGATGCGTCGACGTACGAGGGATCGATGTATGAGAAGCTTATTTGGATTTGCTCCATGATGCTTGTTGGCGCGCAGCACGAGGGCGCAAAGGTTGGTGACGTCGCGACCACGTACAAGGATGAAGTCGTCGGCTTAATAGAAGAATTGTTGTCCGGGACCACGGCGTGCACGGGAGCGAAGTTCACCCCCGGTGCCGTCGATCGTCTCATTGCGTACGCGAAGACGGTGGCGCACTTCCCGTGCGGCGTCAAAGAGTTCCCGTGGAGAAATGGTTACTTTTACGGATTGTCGGAAAAAGCCATCGCGGACGGCAAGGCTGATCCGTTCCCAACTCACACCGCGCTCCTTAAAAACATCGGCGCCATTTAATCATCAACCGTGCACACACATATTTTTTCTTCCGTCGACCCGTCTCACGTCCCCGACGCTCACAGATGCCCTAGACCCGAGCGACCTCGAACGCACCAGTGTCAGGCGCGAGGGAACCAGCCCGCGCGGATCGTGCGCGAGCTGAATAGAAAACTCAACCCGCGCGACGAAACGGCGCGATGGCGGATCAGGCCGAGCCCATGGCTGTCGACGCCGAGCCGAGTTCTCCGAAGCTGTCGAATGTCTCGCTCGAGATTCTCGAGATCGTATCTACGGGTCAGCGCGAACACGGTATGAAACATCGAGATTACGCACGCTACAGAGCGTACTGTGCCAGACGTTTGGCTCGTTTGTATAAGACGTGCAAGATGAAGCACGGCAAGGGACGCTTCGTGCAGCAACCTTTGGTCGCGAACGCGATCACGGACGAGCGCACCCTCTTGGTTCCGCTCACGCAGAGCGAACGCGCGTGGGCGTACGCGATGGAGATGAAGGATTTAAGCGACGTGAAGAAGAGAAAGAGCGACTTGAAACAGCACGTGCTTCGTCGCCTGCGGAAGGCGGCGTCCTACGCGACTGAGTTGGCTCAGTTTTGTTCACAGTTGGGGAGCGAACAGACCGCGTTGGAAGGAGACGCGTACGCCAACTACATCGGAGGCACGTATGCGATAGAGCAGGGGAAAGATTACGTCATTGCTGTTACGAAACTTTCACGTGCGAAGCGTGTGTACGAGAAACTAGGATTGCTCGGTGATCAGAAACGGCTCGAGCTGTATCGGGAGCGCGTGGAAGAAATCACCGATCTCATTCGCCTAGCGTCATACAAACAAGGTCGAACGATGGACATCGAGAGTATTGCGAAGGATTGCGTCAACGATTTATCGACGAACAAGGTCTTTACCATGGAGGTTGCCGGACCGCCAGAGATTGACGACAAAATCCGCTGGCACGCGATGGACTTTGAGTTGAAGAATCGGGACGCGCGAATCCTTATCGCCCAGGCTCAAGAGCATCTTAAGAAGATCGAGTCTCTCAGCAACTCCACAGGTCACAAGGCGAATACATTATTCACGAAAGCGATGACGTATTACGACGAAGCTCGCATCAAACTCAACGATGATGTTGCGAAGGAAAATGCAAAGGCGTTGTATCAAGATGAAGAAGCTGAGGAGAAGGCTGAACGAATCAAGTTGACCGAAATCGCGCTGTCGTTGATAGTCAAAGACAAAATGATCGATCGAAACAAGTTCGTGAGTGATATGCTTGATAAGAAGCTCAATGGTCGTGCGAAGAAGGAAAAGGCCGACAAGAAACTCAACTTTGCGGACCTCGCTCGAATGTACGATAGCTCCACAGTCGATTTCGAGGATCTCATGGAGACTGCGCCGATGCTCTTACGCTTGAAACCTGAAGATGCGGACAAGCATATTGAAGAGTTTGAGATAGATTGTGAAGCGGAAGTGATGATCCTGAAGGCAAAGCAAAACCTTGCCCTAGCCTGCCACAACGTCTTCAAGAAGGACTTCAAAGAGGCGAGAGCATACTTTGACATTGCGAAGGATCTCGCGTTGGATGCGGAAGGACGTGATTGTGCTGGTGAGATTCAAGATGAGGCGACCGAGCTCATCAAAGACATCGAAGCTCGCCTTGATAAGGCGGAGCGCAAGGCGCAAGAGTCAACCGACGTCGAGGTTTCCAAGTCAGCCTCAAGCAGCGACTTGACTAGCAAGGTTGCTGACAAACTGGCTAAAATGTTTTCGTTCCGATAGACTTGTAGATATTTTAATGAACATTCACATTCCGTGTGTTGGTAAGATAACAATGTGCGCTAACAATAATCTATCGTGTCTACAATCAAGGTTCTTTCTCTCAGACTTTCAGCGTGAGCGATACGTATGAATACATGTCTTCAGATATCCCGACTTGATCATCACCAGTAGTGCCATCATCCCAATGAGACGACGCACCTTTACCGAACTCTTCATTCAATATTTTTCGAAGCTTCGTCGAGTGCTTGAGGTTTGGTTTCATAAGGATGGTTTGGAAGTCAGGGGGCAAGCCATACCGAAGAATACTTTCCACGAATAATCTGACGACGCACACGTGCATCATAGTACTGAACACCTCTCCATAACTCATCTGGCACCACTCTATGAGAGATTCACTTCGCTCCGCTACTTCTTGCTCCAACGTACTCTTCTGTTCCTTCGCTGAGCGCGAAGCCTCGGGGTCGTGAGAATATTCACGAGCCGTACATCCCATCTCCCTCGCCGCGTTTATGAACGCGTCCACCACGCGTCGAAACAAAACTACTGATCTCAGCTCGTTATCTCCCTCGACGTGAAGGACTTGCGATGAGCGTGGAACGACAAAGCTTGAAAGGGTCTCGTAAGAGTTCACCCACTCCTCCGTCTTCAACTTTGGAACTTGAACGATGAGCGTGGTTAAGTTTTCCGTCTCCACGAGATTGGCTGGATTGACGATGTCACACAAATTTTTTGCGTTGATTCCAGCGCCATTCTTACGATTGACAGCGCTCAGGAGATTCTTTGAAGTCGTCAGCTGGCCGCACTTCAACTTGAACTCGTCGTCGATCCGTGCCAATCGGTCCGAGAGCTTCTCCACGGTCTCTTTCAGCGCTCGACGCGCGGGATTCTTCGCCTCATCCCACTCAAAAGTGGTCATGTATCTCTCCACGGTCTCGCCCTCGACCGTCAAGCTATGGTTCGCCGTTCCAGACTCGTGATTACTTCCCAGCACCGACGAGTTTGCGCTCGGACTCGAGCTCAGGTCCACGTATTGCCTGCGAACCTTCTCGACGACTTGCTCCGCCAGCGCGTTCACCTTGACTAAATCATCGCTCAGAGCGAGCAGACTGTCGAGCGTTCCCACTCGCAGCTCAGGACACCCCAGACGATAGTTGACGGATAAATCGTTGCTCCCGCCCGTGTGTCGCTGCAGCGTCGCCCAAGTCTCGTCCGCGCTCGAGCCGTTCAGGGGCAAACTCACGAGCCAGTACGGGGTGGTCATGATCGCGCGTCGATCGATCGATCGATTGACGTCTGTCGCGGGCGCTCGATTCCGCTCCCCTCGCGGTCGACGCCTCGCCTCGGCGCCTCAAAATGACGACGACCGTCAAAGTAATTTCGACGGTGACGACGCGCGGGCGAACGACACTTCGCGTCGGTGGGGCGCGGGGTCACGAGCGGTTCGCACGAGATTGAAGAGGACGCGGTCGCACGCGCTTTTTCGACGCTCCGCGATCGCCATGCCTCGCTCGGGTCCCCCCGCGCGGTCACTGCTCGCGAGGTTGGCTCGGTACGTACGAGAAGACTTTCGCGAGATCGTTTGGCCGCGCTCAATGCCGGATCCACCCTCGTACAAGCTTCGGAAACTTCGTGAACTCACGTACGAGGAGCACCGGGAGGTGTGGCTGGAGGCGATCGAGACGTGGAAGGAGAGTTGGAGGAACGTGTTTCGACGGCAAGAAGCACAAGAGGAGGCGGGAGCGGAGGAGAGCGAGGAAGGTGATAGGGAAACGGGCGAAGCGTCGACGTCGGAAGATTCGAGTGAAGTATTAGAGGAGGGTCGTTTACTCACCGATGAGGCCAAGAAGACGCTGAGAGCTGGTCAGGCTGGATTTAAGCCTTTTGTCACGTACTTGTACGAAACGCGAGGACGGGCGTATAGAGACGGCGTTCGCGAATTCATCAGTGCATATCGTGAAGGATTCAAAGAGGTGAGGTCTGAACATGAATTCGGTCAGGAAGAAAGCTTCTCTAGTAAGGCGGCATCCATGATTTCGAAAGTTGAAGACATTTTGGAGAAAGCTGAGAAGACAGAAACTTCGAGCGAGGAGGATGTTTCCAAAGAAGACAAGGAAGGACAAGTGAAAGAAAGAAAGAAAGATAGTGCTTAGATTGAGAATTGACTGTATCATTATAACTATTCTACTCAAAGAGTTTCGACATAAACTTCATGAAGCGCTTCGCATAGCTAATCGGATCCACGGAAGAGAAGGACTTCTTTCCCATGGCTCCCATCATTTTTGTCTCCAAATTTTTCGAAGTCGAGTACACCTGAAGGACGTCGATTATCCCCAGGTACAGAATGACGTCCTGAGGCTCGGTTTGTTCCTCTAGAGCGCACGGCCTGGGAGCTTCTGTCGCTAAGACTCTTCCATGTACCGCGACGGCGGACATGGCCACCCCTAGTTCACCTTTACTGCCACTCGTGGAGAGGGCGAGCAAGTCGTCTGTCCCCGGTGGTGGGCGCAGCGTCGCTAGGCTCTTTGCCGATGTCTCAACCCCGCTAGAGAAGCCAAATTCTTTTCTATTAGTGTACAAATCCATGGCTTTGACATTTCTCCGAACGGAATCGATCGCCTGATCTCTCCACTCCACGCCTCCCCACGGTGAGTGACTATCTGCCGGTGACGTGGGAGACGACGCGAGTTGTTTCGCTTTGTCCGCCAACGTCGGCGGGAGTATGTGAACTCCGACAAGAAGACTGTAATCCATGACGCGTAATCGCTGCAAAAATGCGCAATCCGTCTGTAGTTGAGCGATCAGTTTTTCGCTCTTACCCTCCTCCAGGCGGAATATGGAAGACAAATCTAAGTCTTTATACACGGGATTTGGCTTCATGTTGTCGGCTTTCGTAAAGCGACCATGCATCGATCCTTTCAGATCAAAAGTACGATGTATGACGTGATTACTCGCAAAGAGATTTGCCATCACGATGACGCGAACTTTTCGCGCACTTCCGATCGCTTTGATGCTGTAAAGACCGAAAAACTTGGGTAAGAGCGTCTCAGGATTGTCGTGGACGTGTTTGTAGTATGAGTGCAGCCACAACTTGAGATTTTCCATTTCCGCCTTTCGCATCGTCTTGAGAAGAAACTTGTCGTCGTGTGATATGTAAAACACGCTTCCTGATTTCCCAGGAGACGATAACTCCCTCAGCGCTTGGTCACCACAAAGAGACAGCATGAATTCTGCGGGTTGAACCCCCCAGCGATCCCGCAGCTTTTGAAAAACTTCAGGTCTGTACTCTTTCCACTTGAAAGTGCGAGCAAAGTGCGGCGGCGTCTTCGCAGAACCATTCCGCGGGAAAAACTGTTTGACCGTCGTCTCAAAACTGATAGGTCGTAACTCAGTGTTCGCTGAATGCTGCATCACACTCACACTCCATCGAATACCGACACGAAGTTGAAGCATTAAATCGTAACTTCCATGACCTTTATAAATAGTCTCCCCATGGCGCACTTTGCGTACCTTCGTAGATCTACTGGCCATGGGTCGACTCCATCCCGATTGTTTGTGGGCAACACGATCTGCCTCCACGATTTCCTTCTGCGTGATCTGATCCTCATCACATTTGCACAGCAACACATATGTGTCTCCGATGTCAGCCAGTGAAACGTCCTCGCCTTCGCTCTCATCAAAACTTTTTGATTTTCCGTGGCGTCGCATCCCAAAAGTGTAAGCGAGAGTGTTTCGAGGGTTACCGTCATTAATGTGCGTGGAGGCCTTCCTGAAAGCACCTAAACCGTGCCGTTTCCCATCTTTCCATTGCCCGCTGAAAGAACACGCGTCTCTCCATGTCATGACGCCGTCTCCCGATATCGCACCGTGCAACCAGTTGCCGTCGTAACGATCACCGGAAGACCAACGCAGGGTTCCCCATCCGTGCATTCTACCATTCACCCACTCTCCGTTGAACTCCTCTAGATCTAATTCCTCGTTCTGAATGTTCCACCTGTACGTGCCTGGTCCGTGTGGAGTTCCGTTATTCCACAAGCCTTCGTAGCTATCTCCGTTTGCGTATAATTGCAGACCCAAACCGTGCTTTTTACCTCGTCGCCACGAACCTCGGTACTCCGCTCCGGATGGAGACGTGTACACACCACTTCCGTGCATCAAACCATCCTGGAATTCGCCTTCATACACGCCTCCATGAGCCCACTCGAAAGTGCCGTGGCCGCACGGCGCGCCGTCTTGAAATCCACCTATGTACTCGTTACCATTTGCCCAGGAATATCGTCCGAAACCAACCGGTTGATGATTGATCCAGGGCCCTCTATACACGTCTCCGCCGTTTAATTCCACTCGAGCGCGTCCAGCGTTCGCGTCCTCCTTGATCGAACTCCCCGATTCCTCGTTTCCAACTTTCGTGTCCAGCTCGCGTAGCGTGGACTCCAACTCTGTCGCGCTCAACCTCGTTCGAAACGTCGACGCTTTCCAAAACCGTCTCAAAAACGACGAAGATTTCGCCGACGTGAACACATCCGCCGGTAGCGACCCCTGATCTCCGCTCGTTCCCGCCACCGGCATGGACGTCTGTCGATTCATCATCACGAGAGAGCGAGAGAATCCAATCCAGTCCAGTCAATCTGGTTGGTACGATGCTCGATCGAGCCACGACGACGCGCGCGCGCGCGCCGACCGATCGATCGATCGATCGATCGATCGAAAGACGTCTCTCGCTCGCGCCTCCTCTCCGACGACGACGACCCCCCGCTCGACGCCACGCCTCGCGCTGACGCACGCGACGCGACCCCGGACCCGAGCTCGTCCCGTCACCGCCCCTCCCCGCTCGAGAGAGAAAATGAGAGAGGAGAGCGACCGCGACGAGGGGCGGCCGCGGGTGTGTCGTGAACCCTCACTCACAGATGATTCAGTGATGAATTGATGGCGTTAAAATGTGTGCGATACGAGGAAAGAGGGGTCGTGTGATGACATAAAAAACAAGGGAGCGCGCGCGCGCGTCGAGAGCGACCGCGCGGGCGACCAACCGAAACGGCGACAGACGGTGGAGGCCGAGGGATGTCGGTTCGGCGTCGATGGACGCGAACGGAGACGGAAGAGGGCGAGGGGTGGACGACGACGTCCATCATGACGCCGAAGCGTCGATCGGGGAGACGGGAGGAAGGCGTCGGGAAGGGCGACGACGACGGTGCGAGCGCTGCTGATGAGGCCAAGGCGAAGAGAGGCGTTGGTTGGGCGCGGCGACCGTTGGACGCGGTGGTCGCGATCTTGGCGGTGGTGTGGGTGGGAGTGCTGTGCGCGGGAGAGATGTACGCGCACGGATCGGCGCAACGCGCGTGTTCGTGGCCAAAGGTGAAGGACGGGACGCGAGTGATGGTGGTGGCGGACCCGCAGTTGGTGGACGAGTTTACGTACAAGAACCTGAAGAAAGGGTCGATCGGATTGGCGTTCGCGGAGGCGGTGTGCGACGCGTACGTGAAGAGAGCTCTGAGGACGGCTGTTAGGAAATTTTCACCGGATAAAGTGGTCTTCTTGGGTGATTTGTTCGGTCACGGCGCTCGGTTGGACGAGGAGGAGTGGCACGCGCAGCGGCGACGAGTAGACGCCGCGCTGCGTTGGCCGCGGGACGGAGAGGACTCTAAATACCTCACCGTGGTGGGAAATCACGACGTCGGGTACGCTGAAGTCATGAGATATCACCCAGGCATGCTCGCGCGCTTCGAAGAGTGGTACGGAAGGAGTAACTTTGTCGCTCGTGTGGGAGGCGTCGACTTCGTCGGCGTCAACGCCATGGTTCTCGACGGCCACGGGCCGGCATCGAATGAAACTTGGGCATTCATAGATGGTCTGGGCGAAGAAAAATCGCAAGTACCCAGAGTTTTGCTCACGCACGTACCGCTACCGAATCCGGGGCAGAAATGTGGTCCGAATCGAAACTCGGGAGTCATACCTGGACGAATGATAGGCAAGCCTCCACAAGTCATGTATCAGGACTATTTGACCGAGGAGTCCGCACAGAGACTACTCCGTGCGATTGAACCCGCGTTGGTGCTTTCAGGCCACGATCACGATCAATGTGAAGTGACGCACGAGTACGAATCGAAGCGTACTGGGGAACGGGTGAGCGTTCGGGAACTCACAGTCGGAACGGTGAGCGCATTAAATGGTAACGACTATCCGAGTTTCCTGATGATGACCGTTCCTGGCAACGCACACGCGAATATCGGCGAGACGAAGGATGAATTAATTCCAACAAAATTATGCTTTCTACCTGATATACGACGAATCGTTCGATCGTATTCACGGATCGGCATCTGCTCAGTTTTAATTATTTTAGGACCACCTCTCGGCGCATTAATCACTGCGGCGAAAGCTTTTGCGTCGAGGCGCACGATCATGGGATTGATGAGGTAAGTGATAGTCTGCAACATTAAGGGACGCGTGCGCCTCGAAACCCAGTGACTGACGCCGTTTTTACCGTATTACAGGCGTTTCTTGAGTGCACTAATTTATTTAATTGGTTTATTAATTCTCATCGCTGTGCTATTTATTTCATTTCTCGCTCGTGATTCAATGATTTTGGGACAGCTTTCAGGAAACAGAATCATCGCGCCCAGATGATTATTCCACTCCACGACCACGACGTCTAGCTCGACAAGCAATAATGAAAAAATTATTTTCAATTCACAATAATTAATTCCTACTCATATTGCAATAAAGTGCTCACAAGTGTCGTCAGAGTCGACCTCTGGGACAATCGATGAATCTTGCGTGCCTCCTACGAGATGACGGCACCTCACCGCGTCGAATGTGAGGGCTAAAATTGCTAGATCCGGGAGTTGGCCGAATAATTGGCCTGCTGTCGCCGCTGTAATTTTCTGATGGACACGGGCTCTCGCGGACGCAAAGGACAAAATGTCGTCACCGAGGCGAAATTTGTTTCGTAATTTCACCCATGCGTTCACGTTTGCTCGTGAAAATTTATCACAGCATGTCGCGCGGTACTGCGGCACTACGTCGAGATGCAACGTGAGCTCTGAAATAATTAAAATAATAATTAATTTTTCGGACTGACGGTTGAAGTTGTTGTGACGACATTTCGCTGTACGCGCGCGGGCTGGGACTCACCTTTGACCGCGATCCTATTTGAAGACGCCGGAACGTCATTTCCGACGCCTCACGAAAGTTCTCTCTTCGGTTGGTTCCAACACTCCTTCTCGTTTGCCTGAAGACACCGACTGCGGGGGGACCCACGGTGGTGAGTCAGTCAATCCGGCTGAATTCTAGACTCGGCCTCCGGGAGAGGCTGGCGAAGGCCGCCGGTGGCGATAGAGTGCGACGCGATCGACGAGCTTCCGGATGAAGTCTTCGCGCGCACTCTCGTTAGTCGCGCTTTGTCTCGCGCTGTGCGCGTTCATTTCGGTAAGGACGCGACGACGCGTTCGCTCTGAAAGCGCGATCGATCTCGACAAGATGTCATCCGCTCGTCCCTCGTGTCTCGGCTTTGTCTGACCTATTTTCGTAAACGAACAGTTACCCGGCGCGTGGGCTGTGGAGGAATTCGACGCCGAAGATGAGTTGCTCAAATTCGTGGAAGACTCGCGCACAGAGACGTTGGCGGTGTTGGCGTTGTTTCGGTCTGGTAACGCGCACGCACCGGCGGTTGACGCCTTCACGGATGCCGAGCACACCTTTCGAGCGTACGGTCACGACGACGTGACGTTCGGGCGAGTGATGCGCTTAAAATCCGAACATCAACAACCGAAGATTTTTATTCCAGCGCCGCATTACATGGATAGTCAGCACATCACCGAGATGAAGAAGGACCTGGACCGCAACGTGACGAACATTGTACGTTTCGCCTTCTTCTCCCTCATCCCACCTTACGCAAAGTGGCCAGTGTTTCCGGACAATCGAGGAACGGTAGATGAGGTACAGCGGGCAAATTTGCACGCGAAAAATGATATGCCAAAGGTTTACGTGTTCATGCTCAAGGAGTTTGCGGAGGAGTATGGTGTACGCATTCACCAGACGCTCGAAAAGGTTGGGGAAGCCGTAGCGGGATTCATGGTGCTCATCCACGTCGTTCCACCGACGGTGAATGATGTTTTGTATTTACAAACGGCTATTTATGAAGGTGAGGAAAAGGAGTACATGGATGTCCTCGCGAAAGGTAGGCTCGTGATGGTGGGGTACGATCCCGTCACGAAGAAGCGCGATGCAGAGGCGAGGCTCATCGACAGTTTCAACGGGAAAACGCTGGGTGAGTTTTGTCAAAACTTTTTGATGATGTTACCGGTAGAAGCACAGCAAGGGCGCGTGCCCTTCCCGATTAAACGAGCGGATAAGCGTGGGAAAAACACCATCGGACTCGGGAGATACGCGAAAGAGTCTGGTGAATTGTGAGCGCGCGTCGCGGCACCGCAAAGGCGCACAAGAACGTAACCGTGTGAAATAGGAAAGAATAAATTAAAATATACTATCGCTAGATTACAGCGCGCCAGAACTCGTTCACTCGTGCATTCACGCGTCCACTGGCTCGCTCGCCTCTTCAGTCAACTGCGCGCGTCTATTCTTCCACAACCCGCCGTACCTATAGTGCGGATGATCCGCGTCTCCGTCGACGACTCCGCCGCTCACTTTCACCCAACACTTCCCACAAACCATTCGCCACCGCTTGGTTTCGTCGGTTTGACATCTGATGAGTTCGTTTACGGACGTCGAGCACTCGTCGCAGGCTTTTTGGCCGCTCGTCGGGTCGCCTCGAAGTTCCAACTTTGCCCGTCTCTCCGCCTTCTGTGCCTTCACCGACGCTTTGTGTTTCGCTCTTTCACTCTCATCCTCACCGTCTTCACCGTTCGCAGCCGCGTTCACCGCCGCGTTCGCTCTCTGTTTTTCGCTCTTTCGCTTTGCGTTGCACGACTTGCTGCACGTCGTCACCTCGTCCCAACAGTTTTCCCACTTCTTCCTCCACGTGAACGGCCGCGCGCACACGACGCACGTCTTGCTCGGGAGATTTTCCTTCTTCACCCCTCGCATCGTCGACCGTCCGCTCGCGCTTCCTCCCCTGGCGACGACCGCGCGCGCGCCGGCCGAGCTCGAGGCGCTGGTGCCCCACGCCCTCGACGTCGACGCTCCCACCCCTCTCGTCCACGCCCGTCGCCCTCCACCGAGCGCCGCCGCGGCCGTCCACGCCCCCGTCCTCGTCGCCCGTCCGAGCACCGCCACCACCGCTCGCATGCGCCGTCGAACGTCGACGAATGTCGACGCGCTCACACACGCATCAACCATCCATCCATCCATCCATCCATCCATCGGGACGACGTCTCATCTCTCAAAGGCTCTCGGACGTCACCGTCCGACGCGCGCGCGCGCGCCGACGACGAAGACTTCACCGCCGCCCCCCCTCGAACGCGCGATGTCCATCGCGAGCGACGTCGGCGCGCGTCGACGCGCGCGCGCACGTCCGCGCGACGACGACGTCGCGCCCGATCGTCGCGCGGAGGCGCGGGCGAGCGGCGCGCGATCGAGCGAACGACGACGACGACCGTCGAGCGACGACGAGGATGAAGAGGAGGAGGAGGAGGACGAGGACGAGGAGGCGGACTCGCGCGAGGGGTGGATGAGCGATAGCGCGAAAGATTTATGGATGCGCCGCGCGAGCGGGCCCGAGGCTGCAGCCAAGGAGACGAGGAGGAACGAGGCCGCCGCCGTCCGACCGAGCGTCTCGGCGTCGCCCAGAGGCATCTTGACCCCCACGGGATCGTTGCGTAATAACGGTAAACGCACGGTGCGTTTCGAAACGTCACTTCCGCACGGGTTTCCAGAGCGTAAACCGTCCCTCGTCAAGGCGTGCTGGTCTCGCGGAGCCGGGCTCGATTTCGACAGTCGTCTCGGCGGAGGCGTCGACGAGGACGACGAGTCCACCCCTTGGGTCGGGTTTCTCCTCGTCATCCTCACCGTCACCTTTGTCGCGTGCTGCGGCGAGCTCTCGAAGCGTCTGTACTCGCTCGTCGCCGCCCCGGTGTCCCCGTTTCTCTTCGTCTAGCCGCGCGCGTTTCTTTGCGTCTTATCTGTCTGTACACTATAGAGTAGAAATGCTTTCTCTGCGCCAGTCGTCACTCTTCGTTTCCCCGTTCGTCTCGGCCGTTCGTTCCGTCATCGGTGACGTGCGCGTGATGGAGACGATCGCGACCGCGCGATCGATCGCGTCGTCGTCGTCGCGCGCGCTCGCGTCGCGAGTCAGTCGTCGTCCGAGCTCGCGCGCGCGATGGGTGACGTTTTCAACGTCCTCAACATCCTTGACGTCCGCGTCGATGCGAACGCTGGATGAGAGCCGGGGAGGTGGGTCACGGACGGAGATCACGTTCGTGAGACATGGTCAGAGCACGTGGAACGCCGAGGGGCGGATTCAAGGGAGCTCGGACGCGTCCACGCTCACCGAGAAGGGAAGGGGACAGGCTGAGTCGACGCGCGCGCTGTTGGCGTTGGACGAGTTTGACGCGTGTCTGCGATCGCCGTTGAAACGGGCGAGCGAGACGGCGGAGATCGTGTGGGGGAATAGAAAAAGGAGCCGAGAGGACGGTGCGAGCGATCCGTTCGTGGACGTCGTCGATTTGCGAGAGATTGATTTGTACGCGTTCGAGGGGTTGTTAAAAGAGGAGGGCGTGGAAAAGTTTGGCGAAGAGTATATGAATTGGAAGAAACGACCGGGAGATTTTGAAATCGATGGCCACTATCCGGTCAGAGAACTCTGGGATAGGGCGACGAGCGTTTGGGAAAACGTTTTGACGCGTCAGAGTCACAAGAGGCTGTTGGTGGTGGCACACAACGCGGTGAACCAAGCGTTGTTGGGAAGCGCGTTGGGACTCGGCCCGCACTATTTCAGGAGACTTTTACAGAGCAACTGCGCGGTGAGTAAGGTGATCATAGATGAAGATTTCGAACCCAACACTGGTCGTGGTGTCAGTCTCGAAATTTTCAATCAAACACTCGACATACCGCTCGGGGAAAAGAAGACGATTGTTTTGATTCCCGAGGCGACGAGCATCGAGGAGGAGGTGAAAATCACCGCGGGTGTCATGAAAGTGCTGAAAAAGACGACGGTCGGAGCGCTGTTGCACGGTCCAGATGGCGCCGCGGTGCGCATGGCGGAAAAACTATTCAATCGCTGTTCGCGTGAAGTCGAAGGCGGATGTCCGTTCGAGTTGCAAGTTGTCAACTCGGTTGAAGACGTTCTCGCCAATGAAGGTGCGTGCGATCGCGGAGAAGGCTCCACTTTCGTCATTCACGAGAAGAGGTTATGCCAAGAGTTCATCGCTCGCGCGATGGGCATTGATAGCGGCGAGGTTTTCAATCTCACCCCGGGTGGAATCACCATAATTAATATGAAGGGTGGGCCAGCGCAAGATCCAGTCGTCGTGTGCGTCAACCACCTCTTGCACATATCGAATGAGCCGGATTGTGAATTCCATTGAGAAACGACACTACTAGTAATACTAACTAATATCTAATATATCTTCGTTTCTGCGAGTTGTTAATGTTACAATCTAGGCGAGCCAATGACTAATCCTGAATCCTGACCTCTTAGTCGCCGTAACGACGGTCTCGAGTTCTCTCTCGTTTTTCCCTCTTTTCTTTCTTCTCCTTCTTCTCCTTCTTGTGACGCTTGCTGTCTCTTCTCTCGTCTCCATCGTCGTTTGAAAGCGGTAATCCTTTAACAGCAGCCTCAGCGCGAGCGATTGCGGCGGCTTTACGAGCTTGAAGCTCCCGAATAATACGCGCGTCTTCATCCTCTGCATCCGCGTTGCGAGGTCCCGCGGTGTCCACCACGTCTCGGCTATCTCGCACCTCGGGTGCTCCCTCGGGCGGTGCGCCACCTCCATCGTCCGTATCGGACTGCACTTTCTTCTCTACCGGTCGAGGAGTCCCACATTTAAAGCATGAATCCCGAAATTTGAAGTTATCCGATCCGCAGACGCACCGCCACTCTCTTCGCGCCGCGTCGTCCTCGTTTTTCATTCTATAATCATCCACGTGATCCACCCTGATCGTTCGTCCCACCACCGTCCCACCGTTCAAATTATCCACAGCAAGCACCGTCGAACGCTGATCGGCGTAACAGATGAACGCGAATCCTCGACTCTTTCCCGTCTCCTCGTGTCGCACGAGATTGATGTCGACGATTTCCCCAAATTGCGAAAACACCGCGAGGATGTCCCCTTCCGTCATGTTAAACGGCAATCCGCCGGCAAAGACGTACGCGGAGTGTTTATACCTCTCGTGCCACGACGCACTCTCACCCATTCCGCTCTCAATCTCGCGCATCGTCGCCTTTTGCGTGTTTTTAATCTGTGTCAGTGGATTCATGGTCGTCGCGCTCCAACCCCTTAACGTCGATCTACTCGCTCTACGATCCTCGCGACCGCCGTCGACGCGCGCAAATCTCTCTCTTCCACCGCTCGCGACGTCTCCGACGTCCCTCCACCGCCGCGCGCTCGCGAATGTCACCGCACTCAGAACCCCGGCGTCGAATTGATGACTAAAACCTGCCGCCCGGCGGCGCGACACATCGACGCGCGTCGTCGAGGGCGCGGGCGATGAGCGGCGAGACCGGGTCGTCGTACGACGAGACCTTGGCGCGGGAGATCGTCAACGAGTGCGCGACGTCGGCGCGGGCGAGGGATGCGGCGCGGGCGACGCTCGCGGAGGTGGAGGGAGCGGTGCGAGGTGCGAGAGCAAAGAGTCGACGGCGCGGCGCGAACGAGGCGCGGTGAGGGGAGAGGCGTTTCCGATCGGTCGGTGATGAAGCATTAATTTAATCTTTGAGAACTGACTATCCTCGTGATGTCTCAATGACAAGCATATGACTGAGACCGAACGGGGACGCCCCGAGCTCGCGAGGGAATGAACGAATGAGCGAGTCGGCGCGTCCGAAGACTGACGGCTGATGCGATGAATGATAACGCACAATTTGCAGGCTTAAAAGAAAAAGATATCAAGGTGAAACCGGTATCGTGGTTTCCGATCGAGTGCGATGAGGTGGTGGGGAAGATGTTGAAGTTTACGCCGCCGGAACGCGTGTACGTTGTCGGAAGTCACGCCGAGGGCGGTTGCTTCAACGTGCCGATGAATGGCGATGGAAGTCTCGCGATGGACGTCGCGGTCGAAATGCCGGGGTCGTTTTTCCAAGAAAAGGATTATTTAGATCACAGATACCACTTCAAGAGAGCGATTTATCTCGACGTTTTACACAAAAAGTTGTCGAAGTCTTCAAAGTGGTCGTGTGAAATCGGTGATCATCACAACGATCCAAGAAAACCGTACATCTCGGTGCACTTTGGGGAAAAACAAGATAAAAAATCGTTTCGTATTTTTCTGACGCTTAATTCTGAAAAGTTTGCATCGGTGAGACTGTTACCCAGTAGAGCAAACTTGCGTAGCTTAGAAAACAAAAGTGGCGACCGGACGCCGAGTCCACATTACAACCAATCCATCGCAGAGGATATGTATGCGGATGTTCACGCGGAGTATTTCGCCTCCGCTTCATCCAAAGCGAAGAGTTTGAGCGGCGCTGTCGTGCTCTTCAAGCGATGGGCTCAAGGGCGGCGCATGATGGATGCGCCGGATGGTATCAATGGATTTTTCATATCAATGCTTTTTGCGTACATGCTAGAGCGTGGTGGACAACTAAGCAACAGTATGGATACGAATCAAATGTTCCGCGCGGCTCTCGCGGCTCTCGCCAAGCCAGGCTTTTTCAAGAAGGGATTATACGCGAGCGGTAAGCCGGAGGAGGCGAGTGAATGGCAGAGAGCCTTCAAGAATGTCTTCATCGGTCCGTGTGGTCACGTCAACATCATGTCTAGAATATCACAGAGCGCAGTGGATGAACTGATTCATGAAGCGTCAGTTTCCACTTTAGAATTGAAGAAATCGGGTCAGTCGATTTTTAGCAATGTCCTTCTTGGACAAAGTCCCGCCGCAGTACGTTACGACGTGCACTTGCACGTTGACGTGGGCGTTTCAGAAATGGAGTCGGAGCAAGATCTGAATGCGCGTCGCGCCGTAGAACGTGAAACCGCACAAGTAGTCACACGCGCGCTGAGTGATCGTTCGAAACTAGTTCGTGTACACGAGGTGCCCAGCTCAAGTGTTGACTCTGTGGGAAGTTCAATGTATAAGCTTTGGATTGGCATCGTCTTGGATGCAGAAAATGCGATGCGTTTGGTTGACATCGGCCCTAGCTCTGCCAATGATAAAGAAGCGAAGGAATTCCGCACATTTTGGGGCGAAAAATCTGAGCTTCGACGCTTCAAAGATGGACGGATATGTGAATCCGTCGTGTGGGATTTTGTTCCGCCGTCTGAACGTCACCACATTCCAGCCATCGTCGCTGAAACTGCCTTGAAGCAGAATATTCGTGATATTGATGAAATCGAGTGGAGCTCCAAGCTCTTTGATGAACCTCTCAGCAAGATCACGTCTTCGAGTGAGGGCGCCTCTCCGGCCACTCTACTCCAAACGTTGGATCGCTTGGCGAAGCGCATGAAAGATTTGAAAGAGATGCCTCTGAAGGTTCACAACGTCCAGCCCCTGAGTGGAGCGTTTCGCGGTACCGATCCCGCTCCTCCCACACCACACCCCTTGGCGCACGGCGCCGGCGTTGGATTGGGAAAGAATGACGACGAAATCCCGGTGTGCCCAAAGACGCTCGACATCATGGTATCGCTTGAAGGTAGCGGCCGTTGGCCGGATGATCCTGTCGCAATCGATAAAACTCGTTCAATGATGGCTGTGCAACTTGCGGAATCGCTCCGAAAGAGCTACGCGATGCCGAGCATCATCGCTGAGGAAGCGGTGGACATCTTGTTTGAAGGGTACGCGTTTCGCGTGCACGTGAGTGCGTCCGCTGGTGGTCCACACGTCAAGGCGACCGAGGAGAAACTCTTAGCGCGAGCGGCACACGCTGGATTAATTGCATCAATTGCGGCGAGATTTCCTATGTATGGTGTGTCCACACAGCTCATCAATAGGTGGGTATCATCGCACATGTTTTCTCCGCACGTTTCTGATGAAACAATTGAGGCCATCAGCGCGTTGTTGTTCATCAGCCCGGGGGCTTCTTTACCGCCGATGTCGCGTGAAGTTGCGTTTTTACGATTCTTAAACTTGGTTGCATCTCATATGTGGTTCGATCCGTTGATCCTAGACCCTGAGGACGCGGTGACGAGTGCAGAAATTGAGTCGGTGGACAGAACGATGAAAGACGCGCCGGCGATGTGCATCGTCACGCCCCACGATAAGAGTGGATCGGAACTCACGAAGTCCGGACCCAGTGCGGTGGTTCTGAAACGTCTCACATCCATCGCAGCGCGCGCTACTTCGGAGATGCAAGCGGTCCTGGAGGGTGTTTCAGCCCATTCCATGTTTGAGAGCTCGTGCTGGGAGCGTTTCTTCAAGCCGGCGTTGAGTGGTTTCGACGCCGCCTTTGTGCTTCGACGCACCGCGCTTCCGTTCCCGAAGCAAGCACTGTTCCCGAGTAAGCGCATGTACAAGCGAATGCGGGCCCAGTTTGAAAACGAGATGAGCGTCGTTGACGAGGACGAGGAGGAAACGCTGTCCCGCAGCATCAAGCTCGCCAAACTGCCCCCGAAGCTTCTTCACAAGGGTCCGGATAAGGCGCGCGAGGCGTTACTGATCGGCTTCGATCCGGTCTCGTGCTTCATCAAGGACGCAGAGAAAAGACTCGGAGGCACCGCTCTTCTCTTCGTCGATAAATACGGAGGCGACACCGTCGGCGTCGCCTTCAAGCCCAACGCTGTGCACGTCGACGCCGCGCCTCCGGATACCACATCTTGGTTACCCACCCCCGATCCACCCTCCCGAGAGGACGTCATCGAAGAGCTCGCCACCGTCGTCGGCGCCGAGTTCGTCGAAAAAGTCCTCACGACGTAAACATCTAGTCCTAGCACGCGGTTATGCGGTAACAGTACGTCCAGTCCCATAACCACCAGCGTCGCCATCGCGCCACGCGTGTGCCTCTTAAAGCATCATCTCCCCATATTTAACGCATTGATTCTTCCGGGGTCAGTCGGGAGGCTGACCCCACGGTTTTATCCATATGATGAGTCGGTTAAGTCGATGCAGATCATCGAGACGTCAGCCATCGCCCACACCTTGTTACTTTGTGCGGCGTCAACCAGCTCTGATACACCACCCACACTTTTTCTATCAGTTTTGTTTTTTTTTTCCGCGTCGCGCGCGTCGCGTCGTCGCGCGTCAATCGTCGTCGCGTGCGCGTGCGCGTCGTCGTCGAGTGGAGAGGAGTCGAGTGGAGTCAGCCGAGCCGAGCGGGGTCGAGGACGGACGATGCGAGCGATGCGATGCGTCGCCATGGCGTCCCCGAGCGGTGGACGCGGGAAACCGAGCGGGCGAGGGAACGGAAAGCGCGGCGCGCGGACGAGCGGCGGCGGCCGAGGCGGCGACTCGACGCGGCGACCCGGGGATGGGAAAAAGGGCGCGGACGAGGGGGCGCGAGGGGTCATCTCGGCGCGCGAGCGACACTTGTTCTTCGACGAGGCGCAAATCATCGTCGTCGGCGGGCAGGGAGGGGACGGGGAGTCGTGGACGGGGACGGCCAAGCCAAAGGTTGTGAAAAACTTCAAGTATCAGTGGGGACGCAACCTGAAAAAGTACATTGAATTACCGGCGGCGGAACCGGCGGACGGGGGGAGAGGGGGGAGCGTGTACCTGCGAGTGGATCGAAAGTGTGATTCGCTGTTACATCTGCACGAACGGAAGACGTGGCGAGCGAAGAAGGGGTATCACGGGAGCGCGGCGGAGCACGCGGCGGGGGGGCGCGAGCGTCATCGCGTGGCGCCGGACCAAGACCACATGTACATTCCGGTGCCGCCGGGAACGGTGGTGCGACGTAAACGCACGGGTGAATTGCTGGGTGATATGACCAAGCACGGACAGACGCTGCTCGTCGCTGAGGGAGGTGGCGGTGGGTTGGCGGCGCGGCGGCAGGAGCGCCAAATCAAGCGTCGGCAGCGCAATGGGGCGGGAGACGAGTTTGAGGCGTCTGACATCGCCATAGACGACGCCTCGCTCGTGTCCACGTCTGGTGAACCCGGGGAGGAACTTTCGATCGAGTTACTCATGCGTGTGGTGGCCGATTGCGGTCTCGTCGGTTTGCCAAACGTCGGCAAATCGTCTCTGTTAAAGGCGGTGACGCGCGCGTCGCCGGAGATTGCCAACTACGCCTTCACCACGCTCATGCCGAATCTCGGGGTGATCAAGAGCGAGGACGATCTCGCACCGACCGGTGAGTCGACAACCGTCATGGCTGACTTACCTGGGTTGATTGAGGGCGCGCACAAAGGCTTGGGTCTCGGTCGGGCGTTTTTGCGTCACTTGCGCCGAACGCGATCGATGGTGTGCGTCGTCGACGCCTCTGGACAGGATCCCGTGAATGATTACGTGGTCGTGCGCCGTGAATTAAAGCTGTACAACCCCGAATACGTAGAACGACCGCATATACTCGTCTTGAACAAGATGGATCTCGAGTGGGCGGCGCTGCGCACGGAGGAACTCACCGACGCCATCAAAGCGCTCGACGAGGACACCATCGGCAAGCAACCCGTGGCGATTCTCCCCATAAGCGCGAAAGAGGGGACTGGAGTCCCAGAGTTTATGAAGGCTTTAGAAACGCTCATGCAGGATGAAGACGCGCGACGATAGATGGACGACGTGGATAGGATAGTTTAATGTGTAGCGCTGCAAAAATATGTTCATTACAAGTCGAAGAGTCGGAGCTCCGCGAACGCCTCTTGTCTCGTCGCGTTGTACCACCCGACGACGCGAGCGCTGCCGATCGTCGGCGGGAGCGTACAGTCTAATCCATAAATAATTTCCGGGGAAGTGATGTGCTTTTTGAAAGAGTCGCGAACTTCGTTCATGGGCTTGCGCTCCTTGAGCGCGTTGAGTCCCGCGCGCGTCGCCGAGAGCGCTTGCACGCCGCTCGCGCGCACCTCGGCGCGGAACCTCAACGGGCCGAGAAGCTGTTGACCGACGGAGACCGTCACCGAAGACGGGGTTGATTTCAATCGGCCATCCATGGTGATGAGTCGCTCGGTCAATGACATTGGTTTTTGCGTCTCCACATCAAGCGGCTTGTTCGGCGCGCCCATACCTCCGGCGTCCACGCGCACGTTGACAGATGTGTAATCGAACAGAGGACGCGCGAACGATCCCACCTGCGCGTGCACAGACAGAGACCCGAAATTTTGCAGTTGCATTTGCTCGCCCTCCTCGTCTAAGCTCTTCCTCATCACCGTCCCGTAGACGCCTCCCACTGCGAGAATCGGCACTTGCGGCAGAGCCGTGTACCCGCTCACCGCGCTCGAGGAATCCGCTTTACGTCGTCGCCGCCCTCTCCACAGCACAGCTTGCTTTTCGTACGATGCCCCCGCCTGGATCTCCTTCTTTCCCCCGTCTTTCACGCCGAACGATCCGAGATTTTTCCCCATCCACTTACGCGCAGAGACTCTGTAATTCAAGTCTCCCCGTCGTCTCGACGCCAGACTCACCGACGCCGTCGTCGGTCCGTCGACGTAACTCTCATTCGTCTTGAACCTCTCGTTGTGCGACAGGTCCACGCTCACGACATGCGACGGAATCTTTGTCTGCATCGTCACGCGCACTCTCGGATTCAATTCCTCGTTTGACGACTTCTCTTTCCCACCTCCTCCTCGCGACGCTCCCAGCCATCGCTGCGCCGCTCTCGTCACGCCTCGCACGCTCCCAAGTTCCCCGACCGCCTTCACCGTCACGTTCTCCGTCGCGTTCGCCCTAAACCTACACCCCAACGCGTACATCGACGGGTCCAACAGCGCTCTGTGCGCCTTCCCCTCCTGCACCTGTTCCGTGTTCCACGCGCGCTGCGCCCGCACTCTCGCCGTCACCGTCGTCCACCACGTCCCCGTCCCAACGTTCGCGACGACTCGATCGAGCACCATCCCACCCTCTTCCCGCACGTAACTCGGCAGCGCCGGTAAATTTAAAAACTTTTGCGCCATGAACGCCTGCTGCGATCGCGCCAACCCGCTCGGCTGCGTCATCGAAAACGTCGTCGTCGTCGCGCGCGTCGACTCCCCACCACCACCTCGCCGCGATTCTCCTCCACCGTCGTCACCACCGTCACCACCCGTTCGCTCGCGTCGTCCCGGATGCGTCTTGGCCAATCCCTCCACCCCGGTGGCGGATCCACACTCCCCGTCCCCGAACGTCTCCGTCAACCGCGACTTCATCGGTCGAAACCCGGGGTGACGCAATCCTCGTCCCATCGTCCCCGGTCGCGTCCCGCTCGGTCCGTCCGTCGAGTCGCGCCCGCCTCTGACGCGGTCACGGTCACGCATTCACATTCACTCATTCGCGCATCTCATCTCATCCGCACCCATCGTCACCCCGGTCGTCCGCGCGAGGGTCGACGACGTCTCGTCCGAGCGCGCGACGTCGTCTCGTCAGACCGCGACGCGCCGCGACGTGCATGCGGAGCGACGTGTGGGGGTGAAAAGACGACCGACGATCGATCGATCGCGAGCGGTGTCGACGGACGGCGACGAGCGCGCGCGGATTCATTCGCTCATTCGTTCGCGTGCATGCCGTGACGGCTCGGATCGAGGGCGGGGAAGGATTCGAGACGAGACGGTGAGGTGCGCGAGACGAGACGGACGCGGGCGGAGAGAAAAGAAGCGAGCGTGAGGGGAGAGGAAGGAGACATCGGGCGCCATGTCGATGGTAAACATCGGGGCGTCGAACGCCGGGGATCAATTTTATCGATATAAAATGCCGGCGATTCAGTCGAAAATTGAAGGGCGAGGAAACGGGATCAAGACCAACGTGGTGAACCTGGTGGAGGTGTCGAAAGCGTTGGCGAGACCGCCCATGTACACGCTCAAGTTTTTTGGGAACGATTTGGGGGCGCTGACGAAGTTTGATGAGCGCTCGGGGACGGCTATCGTCAACGGGGCGCACGACGCGGGAAAGCTCGCGCAGAGTTTAGAGGGATTCATCAAGCGATTCGTGCAGTGCTTTTCGTGCGGAAATCCGGAAACTATGATTGAAATCTCCAAGCGTGAGACGATTCACTTAAAGTGCAAGGCGTGTGGGGCGGTGTCGGACGTCGACATGCGTCACAAGTTGTGCACGTACATTTGCAAGAACCCTCCGGAGATTAAAAAGGATAAGAAGGAGAAGCAGCTTCGACGCGCCGAGCGCGAGCGCGAGGAGGCTGGCGCCGCTCTCGACGCCGAAGAACGCAGACGCAAAAAGTCCGAGAAGAAGGAGAAGAAGGAGAAGAAGGAGAAGA